>CAJDWF010000002.1_pt1 | contig 176305 bp, 170 predicted proteins | sample 7391541 | NCBI WGS metagenome assembly CAJDWF01 (sample SAMEA7055727, study PRJEB34461) | soil metagenome | biome: terrestrial ecosystem; feature: Peninsula; material: soil | place: Antarctica | collected 2016
CATAACGATTCGTCCGGAAATCTTCGATCGTACGGGAGTGCGCACGATCCGAATGTGGGCCGCCGTATATTCGTTGCACCGCGAGCGCAGCGCGATGCAGATAGTCGGCAGTATAGTCCGGCCCTAAATATCCGCCGTGGCCGAAGATCGAGCCATATTCCATGAGCCCGTTTCTCAGAAAGACGTCTTGCCCGCGCCGAATGTCGTTACCTGAGAAGAGGGTGTGACCCGCAGGATCGACCACCGCAGTTGGGATCGGTGGCTCCTCAGTGTACGTGAGGTATGCGAGTATGCCTAAAACGGTGAAGCCGCAAAGCATGACTAGGAGCGCAGCTTGCCACCAGGCGGAGGGGACAAGGAGCCTTCGTTTCTGGTTAGCCACGGTTTTGCTTTCTTCCACCGTAGACAGCTCCTGGTCCTCGTCGAAATGCGCAATTTCAAATGATCGCTAGCGCGGCCACGGGCACGCATGCGGCCCAGGCGCATATTACGATCCTTGTAACCGACAATAACCGAGAACCGAGACCGTCAGCGAATCGCTAAGAAATCAAAGCATGGTTAGGCGCCGATAGCGAATTCGTCGTTCATTTAACGCTCCTTGAAGCATGTGAGGATTAGGCTTTTGCCTCGCAGGCGACAGACTTTGTACGACGTAACTGCACGATTGCTATGAAGATAGCTTGCGCAGGGCCGCGCCTTTGTGCATCGCGATATGATCGGTTTTGTCGCTCTTGATCTCGTATTGCGGCTCCTCGCTGGTCGCGTGCCGCGTGTAGCCTTTAAAGTCGGTCTCGTCGACGAGCACTTTGACAATCGTGCCGGATACGCGACCGGCTTCGGAGTTCCAACTCACGTGATCGCCAACTTTGAATCGTTTTTTCATCGTTTCAGAGGATCGGGTCGTGTAGACCGCCCCTGCTCCAAGACGGCGCGTACCCGTAATAGCCGTAAAACGGTTCCAGAAACTCACGACTCGTTATTTTTTCCAGGTTCGGGTCGTACGCAGGCGAGCTCACAACGCGTTCACGCGTCTGGCTAATATGGACCTGTTCCGGCGTAATCTTGGAGATCGCCTCGACGGGGATCAAGAAGTGTCGCTCGCCGAGCCCAAGGAAGCCGCCCGCCGCGACTTGCAACATTTGGACTTTTCTTTCGCCTTGGTCGATGAACAGGCCGCTGACATGGCCGAGCTCCTCACCGTGCTGGTCAATCACCTTTCGGTCGCGGATGTCTTGACTCGGGTCGGCAACGGTCAGGTCAGCGTCGGTCAGTTTTACGAGGGCGTTCGTCTGGCTATCTTGCATCATAGGCTCTCTGCGGGGTCGGGCCGCACTCACAAGCATCTGGCTGGCACTCAACGGTACGGCTTTTGGCTAGCTCATTTCCGTGCCATTTCGCACAGGCGGCTGACAGTTCTGGTGCAGTCTGCCAATCCCACCGGGGAGGCGTCGGCGAATGGCCATAAGGCCGGAGAGGACATCTTGGAGAGCACACTCGCTTTTTAATTCATTTTTCATGTCTAGCGCATTTTTTAGCCGCAAATAAGCCTAGAGTAGGAGGGTCGCTTAGCGTCCCCTGACGCCGCTTCGCCTTCTGGAGCCCGCGTTCTGTGATTCTAGGTGGCCCTTGCGCTTATCCGTACTGATAGGTAGAACTGATGCATACTCTGAGAGCCATCGTACTTTTTGTCTTCGTGCTGGAGGCAGCTGGCGCGATGCCGGCAATTGCTGCCGATACGGGCATCGTTACGGGCACGGTCACGACCACCACTCACGCTCCGTTAGCAGCAGTGACCGTTACCTTGCAGGGGCCTCGGACATACACGACCAGGACCGATGCACAAGGTGCGTTCTCCATCGAATCGGTCGCGCCGGGCGTTTACGAAATCACCTGGCGAAAGGGTGGATTTCAGACCTCAACGGGCGAGGTTGTGGTCGTCGCAGGCGCGACGCAGAGCGTCACGGCAAGTTTGAGCGCCGCGTCTTTTTCATCGCTTCAGACGATCGCTACCGTACATGCCAACAGTGGTAGCAGATTCAATAGCTCGCCGGCCTCGGTAAACGTGGTATCCGCGCAAGTTTTTGAGGATCAAGCGCAGCCACAGGTACGCGACGTACTCAACGAGATCCCCGGCATACAGATCTCGCTCCCAGGCGGCTCCGCAAACGGGGCTGCCCCCGGCGCGATCACCGTACCGACCATTCGCGGCGCTGCATCGTACGAAACGGCAACCCTTATTGACGGGCACCCTCTCGCGGTCGAAGACTTTGGCGATTATGTGACGACTTTCCTGAATAGCTTCATGTTCAGCAACGTCGAGGTTATCAAAGGACCCGGCGCGTCCGCGCCCGAGGTCAACAACGCAATCAATGGGACGGTGAACTTTCGCACCAAGGACCCGACCGAAACCCCCACGCCTGATTTCGCATTCGGGGTCACAAGCATTGGCGGATCGTGGGCGAACTTCGGCCTCTCGGACACCGTGGGGCGGCTGGGCTTTGTCGTCGCCTTTGCCGGCCTCGATGACCCTTCGCCGCTGAACGGAAAGCGCGTGCTCATCGACCCTTCCAACTTTTACCTCGGCACATCGACTAACTCCGATCAACTTTCGGGCAACGCAACATACACGCAGGTGCCCAATACGCAGGACTCTATCCAGACCGGATACTCGCTGCTGGCATGCTGTTACACCCTCCAAGGGAACCTCAACAGCACGTCGGAGCTCGTGAAGTTTCGCTATCATCTATCGTCGGCCACGACCGCCACGGTAAGCTATCTCGGCGGGCAAGCCTTTAGCGATCAGACGGGTAACGTCGGGAACATGACGGAGGCAACGTTCGAGCCGGGGGCCGGGTACACAGGTTCGCTCGCTCCCGGCGCCTACCCGGTGGGTTTCCTGTACCCGGGAAATGACGAGACGAACAACGAGCCGATACTTCAAGCGGAAATCAGCTCCTCCATCGGCAACGACACGGTCCTGGCGCGCTACTACCATGCAACGATCGACCGCAACGTTACCGCCGGTGCGGCTCCAGACACCCTTTCGCCTCTCACGTTCAACCTTTACGGCACCTCATCCAACCAGACCAACACGTATCCTTACAGCAGCTATCCGGCGACCTACAACGGCGGCAGCACAGGGATTTACAATCAGAGCTACTTCCGTCAGATTGAAAACGACAAACTTGCCGGCTGGTCGTTCGAGTACGATCATCCCTTCGCGAGCGTGGACGACGTTTCGCTTGCGCTCAACCAGACGAAGACGGATGCGTTGGATTACGAACTCGAGCCAACATTTTCAAGCGTCACGCTGCCGCAAGGCTCCTCGCAGCTTTTTACGACGCTGCAACTGCGTGCCGGCGTCTCTGTGACTCCGAAGCTGAGGTTGACGCTGACCGATTACATGAACGTCTACCGAAATACGTATCCGGTGAGTTGCCCGTTTTCGCATGGATTCAATATCTGCGATTTTGACGGCAGCAACGTCACCTTTGCAACCACGACGACGAGTCACAACGATCCTCGTTTGGCCCTCGAGTTTCGGCCGAAACCGAGCCTTGCCGTTCGCTTTGCTGCCGGAAGCGCGATAGCGCCGCCGTATCTTGGGCTGCTCAGTCAGATATCAGCTCCAGCGGCGAGCTACGACCCGACCACCGGCATTGCGACGATTACGAAAAATAGTGGGCAACTGAAGCCGGAGACCGCGTTCGGGTACGATCTGGGAGCTGATTGGCGGCTTCCCGATCAGCAAACGATCGTCTCGGGTGACGTGTATCTTAATAATCTCTTCAATCATTACTTCGGTCAAACCGTTAACAGCGGTACCGTCTGCGGAGCACCGGTTCCCTGCACCTCCCATGGAGCGGTTCCGCCCAACACGCCTGTTTACGATCGAACCAACACGAACATTAGCAACTTTCGCTTTGAAGGCGTCGAGCTCTCGATTAGCCGGCATCCGGCGACAGGCGTTGGCTTCACCCTTGCCGGCGGCGTCCAACGCGGCTACGTCTACGATTTGCCGCTGGGCTTTTATTGCAGCCGGCCGGTGCCGTCGTGCATCAATAATCCGAGCAACTGGAATCAGAACCTGAATATCATCCCCGGGCAAAACCTTAATGGCGAAGGCGTTTCGGAAAGCAGTACGCTGGGCGGCCTTAACACGCGCGAGCCGTACTCCCAGGGATATGGCGAGATTTCTTACAGACTTCGCCACGGCGGCTATGCTTCGTTTGGAGAAACGTATTACGGTAATAACAACTCGTTCAATCAGCGGCCGTTTCTGATTGCGAACGCTACCGTACGGTTTCCTATCAACAAAAACGTTGCGCTTCAGGTTTCCGGCCAGAACCTCTTCAACACACTCTCGGGGTACTTCCCGATCTACGGCGGGGGTTTACCGATTCCGCTGGCCAACGCCGCCGCTGGCGGATGCACCGCATCTTCCAGGCCCGGCTGCGGAAGCGGCGCAACGACCGGAAACGTCTTCGGCCCCGCGGTCTTTACGGTGGTACTGTCGAAGCGCCTCTAAGTCCGATGGACGCCCGGTAGCTTCCCGCTGGTCGGTGCGCTGCTTTTTTCGGCGCGCACTACCCGGCGGGGAGCGGGTCGGGATGACGCGTGGGGCGGGGGCGAGAAGGGCAGCGTGTTGAGACGCTTTTCGGTTGGAATACGGACATTTGTTCTTGCCACGTTGGCTGCCATCGCGCTCTCGGCGTGCGGTTCGCATACCGCAGGCCACGAGCCGGATACGCTGGTCGTGCTGGAGCCGGGTGACGCGAGTACCATCAATCCGCTCTTCGCAAATAACGAAGCGAGCTTTCTCTACTACAATTTGGTGATCGAACCGCTCGTCAACAACGGGCCGAATTTTTCGTACATCCCGTGGCTAGCGACGTCGTGGACGCCGACGAGCGACTTTCTCCACTGGACCGTCAAGCTGCGGCACGGCGTTACGTGGTCGGACGGAGCGCCCTTTACGTCACGCGACGTGGTGTGGACGTGGCATGCGATGCTCGACCCGGCCACCGGCTATCCGTATGCGGGCCAGTACGTCTACGTCAAAGACGTCGTGGCGCTCGGCCCGTACGCCGTGCGCTTCGACCTGAAGACCACAAGCGCGCAGTTCGTGCAAAGCGTGCTCAATGCGCCGATCCTGCCGGAACACATCTTGGGGAAGACACCCGACGCGCAGTTGCGCAGGTCTCCGTTCGGACAGCATCCGATCGGCACCGGGCCGTATATGCTGGCGTCTTGGAACCACGACTCCGAGGCTGTCTTCGTGCGTAATCCGCGCTTTTGGCACGGCCCGGCGAAGATCAAACGCTTGGATTTTCGCATCATACTCGACCCCAATGCTCGCGATCAGGCGATGCAGAACGGCTCCGCCGACCTCGACGATAGTATCGGCAGCGACGATTACCGCTCGTTGCGCAAGAGCGCTCCGCATCTCAAATTTCTGCATATTCCCGATCTGTACACGATCTTTATTTCCGTCAACCTACGCGTTGCTGGGCTGAATGATCTGAGCGTTCGCCGCGCGATGATGTACGGGTGGGATCGTGCCGCGGTGATCTCCGGCCTCGAGCACGGCGATGCGATGGCAGCAACCAGCATCGTGCCGTACGCCACACATTACTGGTACGACCCCAATGTCGTGCATTATCCGTTCGATCCGACAACGGCGCGTAAGCTGCTCGATGCGGCCGGGTGGCGCGTCGGGCCCGGCGGCATCCGCGCGAAGGGCGAACGTAAACTCTCGTTTACCGTGATGCAGTCCAACGGCGGCACGACCGATGTTTCGGCGGAATTTCAAGCCGACATGAAGGCGATCGGCGTCGGGATCAACATCAAAGTGCTGGACTACGCGACGTTCATTAACGACAGCAACCTGATGCAGTATCAACTTGCGTTAAGCGGATGGGGCGGCATTACCGATCCCGACGAATATACGTTCCTCGATTCGTCGCAGATCGAGCCGATCGGCAACAACGACACCGGGTTTTCGAACTCCGCCCTGGATCGCGCGCTGCGCAAAGGACGTGTTACGATCGAGCCCGCGAAACGGCGGCCGTACTACAATGAGATGCAGCGGATTACGGCCAGTCAAGTGCCCGTACTGTGGGGCTGGTACACGTATTACCGGGCCGCATACTCGCCGCGGCTGCATTTCGGACCCGATGCGCCACTGCCCGATCTCTACCTCTGGAACGAGGTCTGGGACTGGACGCTCGATTCGTGATCGTCTATATCGTCCGCCGTCTGATCGGATCGATTCCGCTGCTCTTCATCATCACGGTCATTTCGTACGCGCTCATGGGACTCTCTCCGGGCGGCCCGGCGGCCATCCTCGGGCAGTCCGCGCGCGGCTTGACGCCCGCAGCGCGCGACCACTTGTTGGCCTCGCTGGGGCTCAATCATCCGTGGTACGTGCAATACTTTTATTGGCTGCAGAATCTCGTGCTGCATGGATCGCTCGGCTTTTCGTACGTGGACAATCGACCGGTCATTCAGAAGATTCTCGAAAAATTGCCGGTAACGATCGAGCTGGTCGGGCTTTCGATTATCGTGACGTTAGTCGTCGCGATTCCGGTGGGCGTCTATGCCGCAACGAAGCGCGACTCGCTCTTCGATCACCTTTCATCGGCGATCGCCTTTACCGCCTACGGCATTCCGGTTTTTTGGCTGGGGATCATCCTCATCGACGTGTTCGCCATGCACTGGCGCTTACTGCCTGCTTCGGGCATTTCGTCGCTGGGCCAAGAGCACAATCCGATCGATCACCTCGTGCATTTGATTCTGCCGGTCATGACGTTAAGCATCGTGAGCTTCGCCGGATGGATGCGCTATCAGCGCGGCGCTATGGTGGACGTGCTCGACGAGCAATACCTTCGCACCGCCCGCGCCAAGGGGCTCTCCGAACGGACGGTCATCTTTAAGCATGCGCTGCGTAACGCGCTGCTGCCCGTAGTGACGCTGCTGGGTTTGAGCTTGCCGGGTCTCGTCGGCGGCGCATACTTTATCGAGTACGTCTTCTCGCTGCCGGGTATGGGCTATTTGGGCATCACCTCGGTCTTCGCGCGCGACTATCCGACGGTGATGGGCATCACGCTGCTCTCGGCGATCTTAGTGGTGTTCGGGAACCTTCTGGCCGACGTGGCGTACGGCTGGGTCGATCCGAGAATCCGCTATGATTAACGTGCTCGATGCTTTCAAGCGCAACGACGCGGTACGCCGATTTTTACGGGAGCGATCGGCCGGCATCGGCGCGACGCTCGCGGGGATCATTATCGCGGCAGCCATTTTTGGGCCGCTATTGTGGCGCGTATCGCCGATCCTCATCAACCACGCGATGCTTGGTACTCCGCAGGGTCTCTCGTTCGCGCATCCGCTGGGCACCGACGTCCTGGGACGCGACGAACTTGCGCGCTTACTCGGCGGCGCGCGCATATCGCTGACGATCGGCTTCACGGCGATGATCGTGGCTATTTCCGTGGGGACGCTCTACGGCGCGATCTCCGGCGCGGTTGGCGGCTGGGTGGATTCTGTGATGATGCGCTTCGTGGATGCGATGCTGTCATTCCCGTCGTTCTTTCTGATCATCACCGTGGAGGCGTTAACCGAACGCTTCGCGCTGGGTCTGTTGATCCTCATCATCGGCCTATTGTCGTGGATGGGGGTCGCGCGCTTGGTGCGCGCGGAAGTGATGTCGCTGCGATCGCGCGATTTCGTGGAGGCGGCCCGCGCAATCGGCGCGAGCCCAGCGCGCATTCTACTGCATCACCTCATTCCCAATGCGTTGGCACCGGTGACGGTAGCCGCCACGCTGGCCATCGGCGACAATATTTTGGTCGCCGCTGGTCTGTCGTTTCTCGGATTGGGCGTTCAACCGCCTACCGCGACCTGGGGCAACATGCTGCAGGAGGCGCTCACGCCGGCGGTGCGCGACTCACCCTGGCTGGTCGTAACGCCTGGAATCGCCATCGTGCTAACGCTGCTTGCATTCAGCCTATTGGGCGAGGGCCTACGCGTCGCGCTCGACCGCTCGATCCTGCAAGGCGGAGCCGAAGGCTCTCCGCAGTAACGTCCGGCGGCATGAAAATACCCTTCGGCGGCGAAGGGCAGTCGGTTCGTGGATTTTGCAGCTCGGGATGCCGCCGATGGCGCGGTTGAAAGTTGGATAGCGCAGCTCGCGGCAGTGCATCGCACAAGCCGCAGATTCATTACATCCTTGCGCGACGCGAAGTGCACTACGTCCCGCGCGTCGAGATCTCCGCGTTCGTTGCCGCGTCGCATAAAGACGGTAGCCTGGGCGCGACGCATCAGTTAGAGCTCACCAAACTCACGCAAACCAACGTGCAGTACGTCACGCCAATCGACCGCGCGATCGGACGGTTGATCAACGCCAGCGGACTCTTCTCCGGCTTTGGTGGAGCCGTATCGCCGCACGTGCTGGCGGCACTCTTCGAACAATTGCTGGCCAGCGGCCGCGCGCATTGGGGCGCTTCCAAGAACCCACCGCTGATTTTGCGGCGCGTCGAGCACGCACGCATTGCTTGGCAGAGCGGCAGCGATGGACGGCAGCGGCCCTGCGTAGAAGGGCGGCCGACGAGCATCTTTCTGCCGTCAACGCCCGTGTGGTACGTCGACTCAGCAACGTGGGAAGCGGGGCCGGTTGACCTCAACGTAGCGCCCGACGTGGCCGCGCGCGCGGTTGCGGCGCCGTCGCTCACGCACAAGCAGGCCAATATGGCGCAAGGTTTGTGGCGGCGCATCTTTCCAACGAACGATCTCACGCCCCCGGGCGACGCGCCGGCCGACGGTGCGTTGCAGCGCGATCCCGTGCCCGTGGTTCGACTCGCGCGCGACGGCGTTCCGCATGTAGAATTACTCTTTGCGTACGGCGACGTGACGATCCGCCCGGCGGATCGCACGCTAGAGTTCAACGCTCGCGAGGACGGTGAAGCGTTGGTGTGGCCGCGCCGTTTCGAATTCGAACAACGTGCGCTAGAAACGTTGGAAAATTACGGCTTTCACGCGCTCGACGACGTACGCATGCCGGTAGACGGCGCGTCGCGTTCGCTCTTCGGCTACGCGGAAGACGAAGAGTATCGCTGGGCGCGCTTTTTGGACGCCACGCTGCCGCATTTGCGCGCGGGCGGTTGGCGCGCACAATTCGATCCGACGTTTACGTTGCGCGTCTTGGAGCTCGAGGACGACGCGTGGGACGCGCGCGTGGAACCCAACGAAAACCGCTGGTTCGAGCTGGATCTCGGCATCGTGGTTAACGGCGCGCGCGTGCCGCTGCTGCCGATCCTCACGCAGGCGCTGCACGACATGGAACTGCGCTCGTTCGACGACTTCTCCGAAGGCACGCAAGATGCGGGTGCGCTCTACGCGCGCGTGGATTCCGATGCGTACGTCGCACTGCCGAAAGCTCGGCTGGCCACGATTCTCTCCACGCTCGTGGAGCTTTTCGACGACGCGCCGCTGACGCGAGAAGGGCGCTTGCCGTTGACGCTGGCGCACGCGGGAGCGCTCGACGAGCTAGATCGCGAACTGCCGATGCAGTGGGCGCAGGTGGAGCCTCTGCGCGACGTGCTGCGCGCGATTGCCGATACCGATGCGCAGGTACGTTTGCCGGCGTCATTTGCGGGCGAGCTGCGGCCGTATCAGCACGTGGGCGTCAACTGGCTGCAGGCGCTCCGGCGCAACGGGCTGGGCGGCGTGCTGGCCGACGACATGGGCTTGGGCAAGACCGTGCAGTTGCTCGCGCATGCGGCGCTGGAACGCGACGCCGGACGGCTGCGCGATCCCCTGCTGATCGTCGCGCCGACGAGCGTGGTGCCGAACTGGCGTTCCGAGATCGCGCGCTTCGCGCCGGACTTTCGCGTGCTCGACCTCACCGGCTCCGATCGCGCGACTCGCTTCGCCTCTATCGACGAAGCCGACGTTGCGATAACCACCTACGCATTACTGCTGCGCGATACGGAGTTCTTGCTGGCGCGCGATTGGGAAATCGCGGTACTCGACGAAGCACAGGCAATTAAAAACCCGCGCAGCAAGGGCGCGCAAGTGGCGATGCAACTGCGCGCCAAGCAGCGCCTGGCGCTCACTGGAACGCCGATCGAGAACCACCTCGACGAGTTGTGGAGCATCTGCTCGTTCGCGATGCCCGGGCTCTTAGGCGACCGCAGCGCGTTCACGCGCGCGTTTCGCACACCGATCGAGAAACGCGGGGAGAGCAGTCGGCGCTCGGCGCTGGCGCGGCGCATCCGGCCATTTCTCTTGCGGCGCACGAAAGAACTCGTGGCGTCGGAGCTACCCGAGAAGACGGAAGTCGTACAGCGCATCGAGCTGCAGGGCGCGCAGCGCGACCTGTACGAGACGATTCGCTTGGCGATGCACGGCCGCGTGCTCGAAGAAGTACGTCGCCACGGTTTGGCGCGCAGCCGCATGGTGGTACTCGACGCGTTGCTCAAACTGCGGCAGGTGTGCTGCGATCCGCATTTGGTGAAACTTCCCGCAGCCCGCGGCGTTGCGGAATCGGCGAAGTTGGACGCGCTGATCGAGATGTTGGAAAGTTTGCTCGAAGACGGGCGGCGCGTACTGCTGTTTTCGCAGTTCACCAGTATGCTGGACATCATCGCGCCCGCGCTGCGCGAACGCGGCGTGCAGTTCGTGGAGCTACGCGGCGAAACGAAGGATCGCGAGACACCGGTGCGCCGTTTCCAGGCGGGCGAGGTTCCGCTCTTCCTTATTAGTCTCAAGGCCGGCGGCACCGGACTCAACCTTACCGCCGCCGACACCGTCATTCACTACGATCCATGGTGGAACCCGGCCGTCGAACGCCAGGCAACCGACCGCGCACATCGCATCGGGCAGCACAAGCCGGTTTTCGTATACAAATTTATTGCCGTCGGAACCGTGGAAGAACGGATCGTCGAAATGCAAGCGCGCAAGGGCGCATTGGCCGACGAGTTGTTCGCTGAGGCCTCCGCGCCACTGCAGACCATCGATCTCAACGACATCGACCGTCTCTTCGCTCCTCTAGTCTGACGCAGGCGGATGGTCTGTCGCGAGCGGCGAAAGTGCGGCGCTGACCTCTATGGACGCACTGCAAAAAAAAAGGCCGAGCGCCGAGCGACTGCGGCTGCTGATTACCGCCACCGTCATGCTCGGCTTGATCATGGCGATCATCGACTCCACAATCGTCAACGTCGCGCTCGACACCATCGCCGGCAATCTCGGCGCGTCGATCGACGAGGTTGCGTGGGTCGCGACCGGTTACATCCTCGCGAGCGTTATCGTCATGCCGCTCAACGGCTGGCTCACCGCGTATCTCGGACGCAAGAACTACTACGCGGCGGCTCTGGTGATCTTCGTTCTTGCTTCCATTTTGTGCGGCACCGCGCATTCGATCGGCCAACTGATCTTCTATCGCGTCATACAGGGTTTTGGCGGCGGCGCGCTGCAGCCGACCGCTCAGGCGATCTTGTTCGAATCGTATCCGCCCGAACGGCGCGGCGCCGCCATGGCGATCTTCGGTTTGGGCGCCATGGTGGGGCCGGCCATCGGCCCGCTGATGGGCGGATACATCGTGGACAACTTCTCTTGGCCGTTGATCTTCTTCATTAACGTTCCGATCGGCGTCGTCGCGTTCTTTCTAACGCTGCTCTTCATTCCGAATCCGCACTTTCTCTCGAAACCCAAAGGACGCATCGACTTTCTAGGGCTGGGGCTGCTCTCCGCCGGCCTTGCCTCGCTGCAGTACGTGCTCGAACGAGGCCAGCACGACGACTGGTGGAGCTCCGATCTCATTTGGACGCTCACCATCGTATCGGTGGTCTCGCTCATTTGGTTCGGCTGGAAAACGCTGCGCGACAAGTATCCGCTAGTAGACTTGCACGTCTTTCGCTTTCGCACGTTCACTATCGGCAACATCATCGGCATCATTACCGGCTTCGGGCTCTTCGGAACATCGCTCGTGCTGCCGCTCTTTTTCCAAACGGTTCTCGGGTTTAGCGCAACCTCCACCGGTATCGTGCTGCTGCCTGGAGCGCTGGCTACAGCCGTTTCCATGCTGATCGTCGGGAGACTCGTCAACAAAATCGATCCGCGCATGCTCATCGGCTTCGGTATGCTGCTCTTCGGATGGTCGTGCTGGCAGCTGGGCGGACTTACCTCGCAAGCCGATTTTTGGACCGTGTTTTACATACGACTCTATCAGGGCTTCGGGCTAGGCTTTCTGTTCGTCCCGCTCTCCACGGTTACGCTGGGCGCCGTCCCGATGGCGGAGCTCGCCGGCGCGAGCGGCGTGAACGTGCTGCTGCGTCAACTCGGTGGGAGCTTGGGCATCGCGGTTCTCACCACACTGCTGACGCACGAGGCGGCGGTAGCGCAAAACGTCTTGGCGTCCGGCGTCACGCAGACGCACGGATACTCGATTGCGACGCTGTACGGACTCGTGCAGCAGCAGTCTGCCGTCATCGCCTACACCTATCTCTTCCGGATCTGCGCGATCGTCTTCTTCCTCAGCTCGCCGCTGCTCTTCTTTCTGCGCCCGCCGCGTCACGTACGCGAAGCCGCTCGCGCCGCCGCTATGGCGGCGGAGTAAGCAGCGAGCGCGCAAGCGGGTTCGCTGCGCGCGAGCGCCAGCGCAACGCGTAGTTCAGCGCTTCGATACGGTTGCGCGCGCGCTGCAGCGGAGGCTGCGCGGCCCGCGTCAGGCGATCGGCCAGCGCAAACTGTTGCGTCAGCGTTCCCTCTAGGCGCGCGAGTTCTGCTCGCACGGCCGGCGGATGTTCGCCGGTAAAGCGCAGCATTGTCGGCCATTTGTCGGCGAAGTACGTTGCAGGATCGATGGCGTCGAGCGCTTCCTCTGCAACGACGTTTCCCGATTGACCTAAGCTCGAATAGCGTCGGCCCTTCTCCGCGTGACGACGTGGCGCGAGGACGTGGCCGTAGTGCCCGTACACATACGGCAATGGCAAGCGCGCTCCGGGCACGCCGCGCAGCTGTTCGTGGACGCGCCCTTCCCAACGCGCGCCTGGCGTGTAGCGAAAGAACGCCATGCGCCGCTCGATGGACGTATACAAGTGCGGAGACTGAAAAAAATGCCACGTGTAGCCGTCCACAAAACCATAGACGTCGGGAACGCTCTCGAGATTTGCGGCGATCGCGCGCACCGCGTCACCGTGACATTCGTCGGCATCCACAAACGCAACCCAATCGCCCGCACCGTGCTCGGCGTGCAGGCGCAAGCAGATGTTGCGCGCGCTGGAGAAATCCGCGAACGGCGTGCGGTCGACGAAAAGCGCGCCGCGTTGCGCGAAGACGCTTTCCGCGAGCACTTGCGCGTGCGGCGACGGGCCGGGCGCGTTGTCGTTAACGATCAGACAATCCGCCGCGCCGTCGAGCGACTGTAACAGCGCGGGCAGAAACGGCTCGTCGGGCGCGCCGACGATCAGGTGCGCGGCAACGCGCGGTTTCACGCGCCGACCGCTTTCAGGATGGCAAGCGTTTCTTCCGCGGTGCGCTTCCAGGAGAACCTCGTCGCGTGTTCTATGCCGCGCGCGCGGAGGTCGACGCGCAGCGCGCCGTCTTCCGTGATGCGCCGAAGGGCACCGGCCCACGCGGCCACGTTGTTGTAGTCGTCGACGTAGAGCGCCGCGTCGCCACAAACTTCCGGGAGCGACGACGAACGCGCGCTCACGACGGGCGTGCCGCAGCGCATCGCCTCGAGCGGCGGAATGCCGAACCCTTCGTAGTGCGACGGCATGGCGAACGCAAGAGCGCCGCGGTAGAGATCACGCAGCATTTCGAACGTGACGTTCGAGAGTTCGAGCGTTCCATCGGGCGCGTCGTGCGTGACGCAGACCAGCGCGACCTCGTTGGTAGGGAAGACCTCGCGGTGCGCGCGCGCGAGCGTTTCGAGGTTTTTTCGTGGATCGTTCGCGCCGACGGCAAGCACGTACGAGCGATCGCGCAGCGCTTCGGGCAGCAGTGTAGGGTCGCCGGGGGCGAAGCGCGGATCGGCGGAGAGTGGAATGACGGCGATGCGCTTCGATTCCACTTGCAGGTAACGTTCGATTTCCCCGCGCGAAAACGCGGAATCGGTGATCACGCGCGCCGCGCGCGCCGCGCGCACAAACGGTGCCTGCTGGCGTTTGCTCGCGCGCGCGTCTCGCGGCGGAAACGCGAAGGGTGCGACGTCATGGATCGTAGCGACCGAGGGAACGCATCCGGCGTTAAAAAACGTGCCATTCCATGGATGCCATACCACTCGTGCATTGCGCGGTACGCGGCCTGCGACGTGGAAATGTTCGCTGCCGATCGCTCGCGCGATTTGCGCGCGCTTGCGTGGCGGGAACATCTCGCGCATGAGCAGTGTGAGTTCCACGTCGTCCTGCCGCGCGAAGCGCGCGAGCAGCGCGCGAACGTATACACCGATGCCGCGCGGATCGTCGAGCACGTTGTGCGCGTCGACTGCGAGCGCAAATGCGCTCATGCAGAGTCTCGCGCGCGTTCGAGAACGTACGTCAGCACGTCCACCGAGCGGCCGCCGACGGTAGCTCCGCGAGGCAGTAAGCCGTTTTCTGCGAAGCCCACATTCTCCAGCACGCGCCGCGACGATGCGTTTTCCGGCAAGCAGAACGCGCGAATAGTCTGCAGGCGCGCGCGCTCGAATCCTTCGCGCACGAGCGCCTTCACCGCTTCGGTAGCGACGCCGTTGCCGCGGCGCTCGCCGATCACGCTGTAGCCGACTTCGCCCCGCCCGTCGCGCTCCTGCATGCGCAGCGAGACCCAGCCGGATGGATCGTTCGCGTCGCCTTCGTAAATAAACCATTCGAAGCGCCCGAGCGCATGTGGCACCAAGTGCGTCGGGCGATTTGCAACGATGCGCCGAAACTGGTCGCGATCCACATCGGGCAAATCCTGATACTCCCGCAGATCGCGTCGCTGCAGCATTTCCCATAACGCGTCCGCGCCGTCGGATCGTACGGGTACGAGTTGCAGACGTTTGGTTTCGATAACCCTCACGTCTTGTCGTTTCGACGTCCGCGTGGGATAGGACCCGCGGAGGGCATTTTATGGACTTTGCAGCGGCATATGCCGGTCGATCGCCGGCGATGGTGGACTTCTCGGCAACGGTCACGTCGCAGGCGCGCTTCTTTCACGCTAGTCGATCGCCGTACGAACACGAGGCGTTCGACGTGCGCACGCCCCAAGGCCCCGCCGAGGTCGTGGACAACGTCAGCATCGCTCCGACGGTACCCGTACGCGTAGGCGACCGCATCGACGTGCGCGGCGAGATGGTACACGATCCAGGACGCGAGCCCATCGTGCACTTCACCCATCGTGACCCGCAAGGCACGCATCCCGACGGTTTCATTCGGCTGCACGGTAAGCTGTACGCGTAGTGTCGTCGAGCTGCAGCAGTTGCGGGATCGTGACGAACCGATAACCGCGCGCTTTGAGCGTTTCGACGATCTGGCGTGTCGCAGCGATGTCGGCACTGCGGTCGCAGACGTGCGGCGCCAGGTGGTCCGCAGCGCAGAGTTGGCCCCGATTCCCGTCGTGCAGCACGACGATCGAACCGTTCGATACGCGATCGAGAATGCGCTTGGCGATGACGGAGGCGGAGGGGTATTCCCAGTCGCGCGCCAGCGGCACCGACCACATTACCGGGGTGTAGCCCAGCCGACGCGCTTCCGAGAGCACTACCCAATCGCGCGCGCCGAAAGGCGGGCGCATCAAATGCGTGTGTTCGCCGGTGGCCGCATACACGGCGGCGTCGGTGCGTTCGAGCGATTCCGCCAGTGTCAGCGGCGTCATCGCGATCAGATGCGTATGATCCCACGAGTGGTTGCCGATAGCGTCGCCATCTTCATATTCTTCACGCAGAACCGCAGGGTATGCTGCAGCCGCGCGGCCCACCACGAAAAACGTTGCGTGCACGTGATTTTCGCGCAGCACCCTGAGGATCGCGGTGGTGTATGGCGGGTTCGGCCCGTCGTCGAACGTCAGCGCGACGACGCGCGCCGCGACGGGGCCGCGCACCAGCGTTGCGCCGAACGCTTGACTCCCCGGGCTTTCCACAGTTTCGTATGCGGCAAAACCCAGAGCCGCCGCGACCAGCAGGCACGCCGCGGCCATCGGCAGCCGCTTCATTCTATTTGCCCGCGCGCGCGGCCGCCTGCGCTTCGGCCACGTTCTTGCGGAACGTGTCGTTGCCGAACTCGCGGAAATCGTTGACCACGGCGAGGTAGTGTGGATCTGCCAGCGACTTGCTTTCCAAGTGCATCAGATCCGCAGGCGATTTGATGTTCTTCTTGGAGAGGTCGATCTGATATTCGCGGCCGATGTTCGTCGCGATGTGCTTGGGATCGGTAAACGTGATGGTGCGATCGCCCTGCTTACAGTCCGCGAGTTGCTTGACGTACACCGTGTAGTGCACGGACGTATTGCCTTCGGGGGCACGGTTTGTGAGGTCCCAAATACCGTCTTGGACGGCGGACCCAAAGAAGAACGATACGTCCGTCTCCGAACGCGGCGGCTCGGTGACGGTCACTTCTTTACCCGAGTAGGTGCGGATGCGATAGGATGCCTTCGAGGCACCGTTGACGTCCTGCATGCGGTACTCTTCTTCGTAAATCGGCGGCTTGTCGTAATGCACGAGCATGCGCATGTAGATCTCGCTCGGGCACGCTTTAAGCTTGTCCACTTGTTGCAGCTGTTTGAGTTCGAGCGGCAGATAGTGAATGGAAACGATTGCGACGGCAAGCGCCGCCAACACGACCACGAACCACCCGAAACGCAGACCTTTGTTCACGTCAGTTAGCGCCTTTCGCCAACGTGCGCATCGAGCACTTGGTTGACCAGGCTATCCGCTAGCGTATTTTCCTTACGCGGCACATGGCGTATGTCCACGCTTTCAAATTTTCGCAACAGCGCCGCGGCGCGGCGCGCGAGCGGCTGCAGATCGGGGTGCTTCACGCGGTAGACGCCGGTGATCTGCTTGACGACGAGCTCGGAGTCCATGCGCACGGCCAAACGCTTCACGTCCATTTCCAGTGCAGCCTCGAGCCCCGTGACGAGTGCCGTCCACTCGGCTACGTTGTTGGTTGCTCGGCCAAGGTACGTTCCCACTTCGCGTAGGACGGTGCCGCCCGCGGAGAGCAGCACGGCGCCACTGGCCGCCGGACCGGGATTTCCACGTGAGCCGCCATCGCCGAAGAGGGTCGCTTCCATGAGCGCCTGCTTCTTCGCAGCGGCAACGTACACCGTTTGGAGGTTCGCAAACTCGCGCACGCCGAGCGCGGAAAGCTCGCGACCGTACCCACTCTTCTTGACCCCGCCGAACGGCAAGCGCGGATCGCTTGCGACCATCGCGTTCACGAAGACCATGCCTGATTCCAGGCGAGCCGCCAGCGATTCGGCACGCGCAACATCGCTAGACCAAATGCTGCATCCCAGGCCGTACGAAGAAGCGTTTGCCAGTTGCAACGCGTGACGTTCGTCGCGCGCCCGCACCACCGCCGCAGCTGGCCCAAACACTTCCTCTTCGAACATGCGCGAGCCGGGCTGTACGTTCGACACGATCGTCGGCTCGTAGTAGAAGCCGTCACGCGCGAGCGCTCTGCCACCGAGATCCAAACGCGCGCCCGCATCGACCGTCGCGCAGACCTGCGCGTCGAGCGTCGCGCGCAAATCTTCGCGCGCGCACGGGCCTACGTCAGTATCTTTATCCGCTGGAGCGCCAACGCGCAGCGCGCGCGCGAGTTCGATGAAGCGATCGAGGAAGGCGTCGTACGCGCCGTCTTCCACGATGAAGCGCTTGGCCGCAATGCAGCTCTGCCCGTTGTTCTGAAAGCGCGCCGTGACGGCCGTTCGCGCGGCCGCGTCGACATCGGCATCGCGCAGCACCACGAAAGCATCCGACCCGCCTAGCTCGAGCACCGACTTCTTCAGCGCGGCCCCCGCCGCCGACGCTACGGCCACGCCCGCGCGCTCGCTGCCCGTCAAGGTGACGCCGGCGATGCGCGCGTCGGCGATGCGGCGGTCGATCTCGGGATTCTCCACAATCAGCGTGGGCGCTAATCCCTCCGGTCCGCCCGCCGATGCGACGATGCGTTCGATTTCCAGCGCGCAGCGCGTGGTATTCTCGGCATGTTTGAGGACCACGCCGTTGCCCGAGAGCAGCGCGGGAATAGCCGCGCGAAAGAACTGCCAATACGGATAGTTCCACGGCATGATCGCCAGCACGAGACCGAGCGGGCGAATCGCTGCATAGCTGCGCGAGCCGGAGGAGGGCAACGGCATATCGGCAAGCATCTCAGCAGCACGCCGCGCAAAATACTCACAGGCGACGGCGCACTTCTCAACCTCGGCGGCAGCTTGAGCGGCAGGCTTTCCCATCTCGTGCACGGCGACGCTCGCAAGCGTAGCGCTTTCGTCGCGCAAGCCGCGCGCTAAACGCTCGAAAAACTCGGCACGTTCGGCAGCGGTGGTTTCGCGCCACGCGCGCTGTGCGCGCACTGCTGCATCGAGACGCATATCGACCTGTGCCGCGTTCATGTATTCAAACGTCTCTACAACCCGGCCGGTCGCGGGATCGATGGTATCAAATGCCATGCGCGTAGTGTACGTTGGACGACAAAGAAGCCCCGCCGAATTCGGCAGGGCCCCTCACGTTGGTCGGGCTGACTGGATTCGAACCAGCGATCTCTACACCCCCAGTGTAGCGCGATAACCAAGCTTCGCTACAGCCCGAGGCGGGAAGTGCTGCTGTGGCTGAGCCGCAGCAGCACTTCCTGGAAAGAAACTAGCGCTTGCGGGCTTTTTTCTTAGGGGCCGCTTTTTTGGTAGCGGCTTTCTTGGCAGTGGTTTTCTTGGCAGTAGCTTTCTTGGCGCCACCTACGGCGTCTTTGAGGCCCTTGCCGGCAACGAACGCAGGCACTTTACGCGCCGCGATTTTGATTTTTTCACCCGTCTTGGGATTGCGGCCCTCACGCGCCTTGCGCGCACGGACAACGAAGCTGCCGAACGGCGTCAGCGCAACGCGGTCGCCCTTCTGCAGCGCCGTTTTGATCTCGTCGAGGACCAGGTCCACGATTTCGCCCGCCTGGCGCATGGAAGATACGCCCAGAGCCTGCGCCCTCCTCCCCGAAATGGGCGAAAAACCCTTATTTTATGGGGATTTCTACCGCCGCGCGGAGCGCCAGCAGATAGGAACCTGTGCCGAACCCGGCGACGGTTCCTACGCAGACTGGAGCGACGACGCTATGTGCTCGAAACGCTTCGCGCGCGGCGACGTTGGAAAGATGCACCTCCACCACCGGGATGCGAATTGCCGCAATTGCATCGGCGATTGCATACGAATAATGCGTGTACGCTCCGGGGTTGATGACGACGGCATCGTGCGTCGCGCGCGATGCATGCAGTGCGTCGACGATGGCGCCCTCGGAGTTGTGCTGCACGCAGTCGACGCGCGCGCCGAGTTGCTCGGCAAGACCTGCAATTTCGGCGTCGATCTGCGTCAGCGTTTTGCTGCCGTAGACTTCCGGCTCGCGTTCCCCGAGCAAGTTGAGATTCGGACCATGTATTACCAGTACGCGCATCGTCTGCACTTCTGGAAGGAAAAGGCGCCGACCTCGGAAACTCGCCTCGGCCTATGTCCGATCTTCTGCTCGCAGCCTCGGCGCCCGACGCCGGTATCTCCGTTGCGGCCGGCATTACCACGAAACTCGTGCGCGATCTTCAGGCCGTTCACGGCCTCTCTCCCACCGCCACGGCGGCCGTCGGCAGACTGGCCACTGCCGCCGCGCTGCTGGGAACCGGGCTCAAGGGCCCGGAACGCGTCTCGCTGCAGATTATCGGCGACGGCCCCATCGGCGGCCTGAGCGCCGAGGCGTGGCTTATCGATGAAAACACGGTCGGCACGCGAGCGCGGGCGCATCTTCCCGACGTCGATCTACCGCCGAACGCGCGCGGCAAGTTCGATGTCGCGGGCATCATTGGTAACGGCCGGCTGCAGGTGATCAAAACCTATTCGATGGGGCAGCCGTACTCCGGCGTGGTGCCGCTGCATTCGGGTGAAATCGCCGAAGACGTCGCCGCGTATCTGGCGTTCTCGGAACAGATCCCCAGCATCGTCGCGTTAGGCGTGCTGGCAAATCCCGCGGGCGTGGCCGCCGCCGGCGGAGCGATCGCGCAAGTGCTTCCGGGGGCAGACGAACGCGTCATCGCAGCGCTCGAAACGCGCGCTGCAAAGCTGCGTCCGGTGACCACCATGGTTGCCGACGGCTACGATGCCGACGCGCTGCTGCGTGAAGTGGCGGGTGAGATTCCGTTGCGCGGGCGCCGCGAGCTTCTCGTGACGTTCGCGTGCTTGTGCACGCGGGAGCGCGTTGCGGCGGCGCTGATGAGCTTAGACCCAAGCGAACGCGGCGCGATGCGGGAAGACGCCGAAACGGAAGTGGTTTGCGACTACTGCCGCAGAAAATATCTCTTCTCGCGCGACGAAATCGCGAACCTTACGTAACGGGAAAGAGTTTTTCGAACGCGGGCGGCACGCGGTAGGGCATGATGCGCTGCCAGTAGGCCTCGCGCAGTTTCACGCCATCGTTATAGTACCACCAGCCGCACTCGCAGCGGATCGGCCGCGCGCCCGCAGCCGGATAGTTGTACGCACGATGACAACGTCGGCACACAAGTTTCTTGCCGCCGAGCTTCTCCATCGACGATGTGTATGTCACCGCTTGATCTGCCATGCTGCTGCCTTACCCTTTTACGACACGAACGAATTTTCGCGATCCGACGGAAAGAATCGCCGGACCGGCCGATTGCCAACCGGCCCGGGGGTCGCTCACGACTATACCATCCACCTTGACGCCGTTCCCCGAGATTAGTCGCTCCGCGGCGCGGCGGCTCTGCGCAAAGCCCGCCCGCACCAGCAACTCGGCCACGCGCGTGCTCTCCCCCAGCGACATTTCCGGCACGGCGTCCGTGGGAATTTCCTTGCGCTGAATCGTGCGCTCGAAGTACTCGCGCGCGTCTTTTGCGGCTTGTGCGCCATGGTAGCGCGCGACGATATCACTTGCCAGCCGCTTCTTCTCGGCCATCGCGCTGAGCGTGCCATCGCGTAGTCCACGTTCTAATGCAGCTGCTTCGTCGCCCGAACGAAAGGCAGCGTACCGCGCGTAGGCGGGCATCGTGCCATCGGGTACCGACATCAGTTTGCCGAACTGCGTCTGTGCGGGCTCTGCGATGCCGACGTAGTTCCCGACCGATTTCGACATTTTCTTTTCGCCGTCAAGCCCAACCAGCAGCGGTACCGTCGCGCAGATCTGCGGCGTCTGACCGTGCTCGCGCTGATAGTGGCGTCCCAGCAACAGATTGAAAAGTTGATCCGTGCCGCCGAGCTCCACGTCGGCCTTTACGGCGATCGAGTCGTACGCCTGCGCGACCGGATAGAGAAACTCGTGCAGCGAGATCGGCGAGCCGCTGGAATAACGATTATGAAAATCGTTGCGTTCGAGCATCTGCGCGACGGTGGTAAGCGAGAGCAGCTTGATAAGCCCCGCCAGATCGAGCGCGCCTAGCCATTCGGAGTTGTAGCGCACGGTAACGTGCTCGAGATCGAGCACTTTGCCCGCCTGCTCGCGATACGTTTTCATGTTGGCATCGATCGCTTCGGGCGTCAGTTGCGGACGCGCCGCGTTCTTGCCGCTCGGGTCCCCGATACGTGCGGTGAAATCGCCAATGATCAACGTGACGTTATGACCCGCTTCTGAAAAGCGCTGCAGGTGATGCAGTACTACCATGAAGCCCAGATGCAGATCCGGGCTGGTGGGATCGATGCCCAACTTGACATTGAGCGGCTTGCCCTGCTTGAGGCGCTGCGCGAACTCCGCCCGCGATTCGACCTGTTCGAATCCGTCGAGTAGAAAGTCGACATCGGCAAAATGCGGATGAGTGGAAACGGTCATCGCTCTCTCAGTTCGACAATCGTCACGCCGCCATCCCCTTCGTTCGCCGAACCGTATCGTACCGACGCCACCGCGGGATGCTCGCGTAGAAACGCTTGCAGCCCGCTGCCGAGCATGCCGGTGCCTTTCCCGTGGATCAGCCGCAGCGGCGAGTTTCCGGCCAAGAGCGCCTCGTCGATCCAGCGATCGACCAACGGCTCGGCCTCCACGAAGCGCTTCCCGCGAACGTCGAGCTCGGCGGTCGATCGCGCCGACGCGGCCAGTTTCGCCTCGGCTCCCATTGCGGCGGCAGAACGCTGCGGCGCTTCGCGTTTGGCGGCGCCAATGCGCGCGACGTCGTTTCGCTTCACGACCGTTTTGAGTGCACCCATCGCCACCAGCAGCGAGTCGCCGAAATCTTCCACCACGTCGCCGTCCTGCTGCAGCGACGCCACGCGCACGCGGTCGCCGGCCACGATGGGAGCGCCATTGGCCGGCCCGACCTTTTCGAAGCCAATGCCCAAATCGCGCCGCATCTGTGCCACCGTTCGTTCCAGCAGCGCGCTCTGCGAGGACGTCACCTTCGCGCGCGTCGCACCGGCGGCCGCGCGGCGCTGCAGTTCGATCACAAAATCGCGTAGCGCCTGCGCCATGCGCGCCTGCGCGTGCTCCAGAAACGTCGCACGTTCGCGCGCGATTGCATCGCGCTCTTCGCGCAGCTCCATTTCGCGCTGCGCAACGCGCAGCCGTTCGGTCACGGCTTCCTCGCGTTCGCGATGCAGTTCCGCGCTGCGCTGCGCGAGTTCCGCAAGCGCCGTTTCGTAATCGCGCTCGCGGGAATCCAGCAGCGCTTGCGCGCGAGCCAGGATGGTCTCGTCCATCCCCATCGTGCGCGCCAGTGGAAAGGCTAACGACTGTCCCGGCGACCCTACGCCGAGCGCGTAGGTCGGCGCAAACGTCTGCGGATCGAAACGTACGCTGGCGTTGGCCACACCCACTGTCGCGTGCGCGAAGAGTTTAAGTTCGGTTGCGTGCGTCGTCACCACGCCACATGCGCCCAGTTCCAGCAGCCGCTCGAGAAAGGCGATCGCCAGCGCCGCGCCGGTTGCAGGTTCGGTGCCGCCGCCGATTTCGTCGATGAGCACCAGCGTGCGCGCGTCGGCGCCATCGAGCGTTTCCTGAAGGCGGCGCACGTGCGCGGCAAACGTGGAAGTATTCTCTGCGATGGACTGTTCGTCGCCGATGTCCGAAACCACATGAGTAAAGCGTCCGACGCGCGTACCGCGCGCTGCGGGAACCTGCAAACCGGCATACGTCATCGCCACAAACAACCCGATCGTTTTGAGGGCGACCGTCTTGCCGCCCATGTTCGGACCGCTGATTATCACGAAGCGCGTTTGACCGTCGATCGCAAGCGACTGCGGCACGGCACGCGCGCCTAAGAGCGGATGGCGTCCGCCGATGACGTCGAGTTCGGGCTCGTCACTGAGTTCCGGCGCGACCGCGTCCGTTGCGATGGCCAGAGACGCCTTTGCCGCCAGCACGTCGAGCCGCGCGAGCATCTCCACGTTGGCGTCGATCTGCACGGCGTGTTCGCCCACACTTTTCGAGAGCGCTTCGAGGACGCGCACGACTTCGCGTTCTTCTTCGAGCCGCAGCGTCCTCACGCGGTTGTTGGTCTCCAGCGTTGCCAGCGGCTCCACGAAGAGCGTTTGACCGCTCGCGCTGGAGTCGTGCACGATGCCCGCAAACTCGCCTGCGAACTCGGCTTTGATCGGCACGACGAAACGCCCATCGCGAATCGTCACGACGGCATCTTGAATCGCACGATTTCCCGAGCGCGCAATCGACCCCATGCGGTCGCGTGCCTCGCCTTGTGCCTGCATCAAACTTCGGCGCACGCGGGCGAGCGTGGAGGAAGCGCGATCCTGTACGGCGCCGTGTTCGTCGATGGCATCGGTCAGTTCCGCCATGAGGTCGCCAGCCGGCGCGTACGGTTCGAGAATGGACGCAACGGCATCGCTGGGGCGAGCGCGAGCCGCGCGGTATGCGGCGGCGGCCGACGCGAGCGCTTCTGCGATCGCACGCAGATCGATACCGGAAAGCGTGCGCCCGATGGCAGCGCTCTGCGTCATCGGTGCCGTTTCGACGGCGCGGCGCACGTGAAAATCGGCGCCTGCAACGAGCTCGCGGACGGCGGCCGTCGCAGCTTGCTCGCGCGCGACGGTATGAAAGTCGGCCAGAGGTACGATGGCCCCGGCCAGCGACCGGCCTCGTTCTGTGTGCGTGCCCGCAATCACTCGCTCGCGGATCCCAGCAAAGTCGAGCGTTTCGAGCGTGCGCGCGTCGGCGATCGCCATACTGAAGGCGGCGCTAAGCGAGTTTCTGGCGGACGAGTTCTTGCACGAGCGCGGGGTTCGCTTTGCCGCCCGATGCTTTCATCACCTGTCCGACCAAGAATCCGGCGACGTTCGTCTTACCTGCGCGATACTCGTCCGCGACCTTCGGATTGGCGGCAAGCACGGTATCGACGAACGCTTCGATGGCGCCGCTGTCGCTGGTCTGCGCCAACCCTTCGCGCTCCACGATCGTTTTTGGCGAACCTTCACCGGCCCACATGCGGCCGAGCAGCTCTTTCGCGATCTTCGAGTTGATTGCTTTGCTCTCGACCAGGGCGATCAGTTCGGCCAACGATGTCGGCGTCACGTGCGAGTCGGCTACGGAAGTGCCCGACTCGTTGGCCAAACGCGAAAGTTCGCCCAGCACGAAGTTGAGCGACTGCTGCGGGCTGCCGCCTGCCGCGACCGTTGCGTCGAAGTATGCTGCGAGACTCGCATCGTCGGTAAGCTGCGTCGCCTGTTTGACGTTGAAGCCGAACTCCGCCGTGTAACGCTCGAAGCGCACCCACGGGAGCTCTGGGAGTTCCGAGCCGATGCGCGCCACCATGTCGCGTGCCACTTCCATCGGCACGAGGTCGGGATCGGGGAAGTAGCGATAGTCGTGCGCTTGCTCTTTGCTGCGCATCGAGATCGACGCGTTGTTGACTTCGTCCCAACCGCGCGTCTCCTGCGTCACGCGACCGCCCGATTCAACGACCTCGATCTGCCGCTCGATCTCGCTTTCGATTGCGCGCTCCACCGAACGAAACGAGTTCATGTTCTTGATCTCGGTCTTGGTGCCGTACTCCGGCGCGCCAACCAAACGCACCGAGACGTTGGCATCGCAGCGCAGCGAGCCTTCTTCCATCTTGACATCACTTACGCCAAGCTGCACGAACGTGCGCTTGAGCGACTCCAAATAGCCGACGGCTTCCCGCGCGCTGCGGATGTCCGGTTCGGAGACGCACTCCATCAATGGCACGCCCGCGCGGTTGAAATCGATGAGCGAATGCGAACTGCCCGCGATACGGCCGTCGCCCGAGCCGGCATGCGTGGATTTGCCTGTATCTTCTTCCAAGTGAATGCGCGTGAGACGGCACTGCTTCATCGTGCCGTCCTCGAGCCAGTACGTCACCATGCCGCCCTGCGTGAGCGGCATATCGTACTGCGAGATCTGATAGTCCTTGGGCATGTCGGGATAGAAATAGTTCTTGCGGTCAAACTTCGAAAACGCCGGAATCTCGCAATCGAACGCAAGCCCGGAGCGAATCATGTGTTCGATCGCCTTCTCGTTGGCCACCGGCAGTGCGCCGGGCAGCGCCAAGCATACGGGACATACCTTCGTATTCGGCTCGCCGCCGAATTCGTTGGGGCAGCCGCAGAACATTTTACTGGCCGTCTTTAACTCGACGTGACATTCGATCCCGATGACGGCTTCGTATTTGGCCCGAACGTCGGGTGTCACGCTTGCGCTCATATCGTCACCGCCAATGCGGGCACGTGTTCGAGCGCATGATGCGTCGCCTGTTCGTAGGCGTGCGCGGCGCCCAGCAACAGGCGCTCGGCGAAGATCGGCGCGGTGAGTTGCAGCCCCATCGGCATCGGCGCAGACTGCGCGGACGGTTTGATCCACCCACACGGCACCGATAGCGACGGCAGACCGGCGAGCGACATGGGAATCGTGTAGTAGTCCATCATGTACATGCTGTATGGATCGCTCTTGCCGTTGAACTCAAACGCCGGCGAACTCGCCGCCGGACACGCGATCAGATCGCACTTTTCGAACGCCTTTTTGAAGTCGTCGGCAATTAACGTACGCGCCTTCTGCGCGCGCACGTAGTAGGCGTCGTAGTAACCGCTGGAGAGCGCATGCGTGCCGATGAGGATGCGACGCTTCACCTCCGGACCGAAGCCCGCGGCGCGCGTAGCTTCGTTCATGGCGCTCACGTCGGGGCCGTCGACGCGCAGGCCATAGCGCACGCCGTCGAAGCGCGCCAAATTGGAAGAACATTCCGCCGGCGCGATGAGATAGTACGTCGCTAACCCGTAACCCGCGCGCGGCAGTTCCACGTTGACGATCTCGGCGCCCAACGCTTCGAGTTCGCGATACGCCTTTTTGTAGAGCGCGTCGATCTCGCTGTCGAGTTCTTCAGTATCGAACTCACGCACCAAACCCACGCGCAAGCCGCGCAGATCCGGGCGCAGCGCGTCGGCGCACGTTTCGAACGGGCGGCCCACCGACGTGGAGTCCATCGGATCGTGACCGCCCATGACGTCGTACATCATCGCCGCATCTTCTACCGTGCGCGCAAACGGACCGATCTGATCTAAGCTGGATGCAAACGCGATGAGGCCGTAGCGCGACACGCGGCCATACGTCGGCTTAAAGCCGACGAGATTGCAGAACGCGGCCGGTTCGCGGATGGAACCGCCGGTGTCGCTGCCAAAACCGAGCGCGGCTTCGTATGCGGCGACGGCACTGGCCGAACCGCCGCTGGAGCCGCCCGGCACGCGAGCCGCATCGTACGGGTTGCGCGTGACGCCGAGCGCACTATTCTCGCACGACGAACCCATGGCAAACTCGTCGAGGTTGCTCTTGCCGATGGGAATCCCGCCCGCATCGAGCACGCGCTGCACCGCCGTCCCGGTGTATGGCGCAATCCAGTTCTCCAAAATCTTGCTGGCGCACGTGGTGCGCGTGCCGACCAGACACATGTTGTCCTTTACTGCCACCGGAACGCCGGCCAGCGGCAACTCCTCGCCCGCGGCCACGCGCTTATCGACCGCATCGGCGTGCGCGCGCGCCACATCGTGCAGGCGCGTGAGATACGCGCCTACTCGATCGTCGACGGCATCGACATGGGCCAGCACGGCATCGGTCACTTCGCGAGCAGAGAGACTGCGCGCGTTCACATCGGCAGCGATGCGCGCGGCGCTGCGGGTAACGACGTCGTTCATCTATTCGGCCTCGGCGATGATGCGCGGAACGCGGAAGAATGCGCCCTGACGCTGCGGCGCCTGGGCGAGTACGGTTTCGCGATCGAGCGAAGGCTTCACGGCATCCACGCGCGTCACGTTGCGCGACTCCACCACTTGTGCGGTGGCGGGAACGCTGGCGACGTCGAGTTCGGCCAGCGCGTTCACGTGATCGAGCAGCACGCCCAGCTCGGCGGCGAAGCCTTCGGCTTCGACGTCCGTGAGCGCAATACGCGCCAGTTTGGCGACGTAACGAACGTCAATCTTCTCGGATGACAAAGTCGGGATACTCCGATTCTTTCTCGGTAACTTCAGATGCGCTGTTGGACCACGTGGGCGCTGGAACGTCGCGGAAGGCTTCATCCACGATCGCTTGGGACGCGGCATCGGTGCGATAGAGCGTGACCAGCGTCTCCACATGTCCCGTCTGCGGGAACATGTCGAACGGCTGAACGACGCCCAAGCGATAACCTTTGGCCGCCAGGAACTTCAAATCCCGGGCCAGCGTAGCCGGATCGCACGACAGATACCAGATGTTGGCCACGCTCGAGTCGCACACCGCTGCTAATGTCCGCTCGTCGCTGCCCTTGCGCGGCGGATCCAAAAAGACGATATCGGCCGCAGCCAACGCGCGCGCGACGTCGGGCGCGCGCACCACGTCTTCGACCTTGCCGGTCCGGAACGTCGCTTCGGCCTGCAAGCCGTTGAGCTCCGCATTGGCCTGGGCCTCGGCGATCGCTTGGGCGTTCTCCTCGATGCCGAGCACGGTGGCGCCGTGCTTGGCAAAGAACAGCGAAAACGTGCCGGCGCCACAATAGAGATCGACGATCTGGCGCGGCCTATCGAGCCCGTGCTGCACGAACCACAGGATGCGCTGCACGATATCGACGTTCACTTGGAAGAACGATCCGCCGGAGACGCGGTAGCGTACGCCGCCTAGCGACTCTTCAATTTCGGAGTCGCCGACGAGCGTATGATGCGCGCGCCCCATGATTGCGTTCGCGCTGTTAAGATCGTAGGAATTGCTGATGCCAACGGCACCGGGCAGCATCTTGAGCAATGCGGGCGCGGCCTTGCGCGCCTTCTCCGACGCGCGCTCCGTGGTGAGCGTGACGACGCTCTGCCCGGTGGCCTGCGCGCTGCGCGCAACCACGTGGCGCGTTTCGGCCAATGCCGGTTCCACTACATCGTTGAGCCGCGCACGGTTCAGCCGCTCGATGAACTTGTCGAGCGCCGGCATGACGATAGGACACGATTCGATAGGAACCACGTCGTGCGAACGCTGTTGGTAGAACCCGATCGTGGGCGTTTTGTACGTATGATCGACAACGAGCGACATCTTGTTGCGGTAGGCACGTGGCACGTCCATGCCGATGGTGTCCCGCACCTGGGCGTCGGCAAAGCCACCGATGCGCGAGAGTGCATTACGCACCACGTCGCGCTTCCACGCGAGCTGTGCCGCATACGAAAGATGCTGCACTTGGCAGCCGCCGCACAGGCCGAATACCGAACAAAACGGCACCACGCGGTGCGGCGACCCGACGAGCAGTTTGAGCATTTCGCCCACCGCATATTTTGGTTTGACCGACGAGATGCGCACCAGCGCGCGTTCCTGCGGCAGTGGACCGAAGCAAAAAACGACGACGCCGCCGGCACGGCCGACGGCTTGTCCGTTTGCGAGGAGGTCGGTAAACGCGATCTCCAACTCGGCACCCGCTGCCAGGCGCGCTGCGGGCTTAGGAGGTTCTTTTGTCGTCAAGCGTTTTTAACAATCCGTTGGCTTCGTCGATGAGCTGCTGGATACGCGCACTGGTGGGGTCGCCGGGGCGCCGCATGGCGAACGCGCGCACGACGGTGAACGCAAGCGCTGCGGAAAGACCGGCGACGCCGATCCACAATAACGCGCGCGTCATCGTCTGGTCGCGGCCGCCCGCGTCGTCGGGGGATAGATTTTGGTCCTGTGCGTTCTGATTCACGATACCTGCTATTCGCTTTTTGAGGAAGTGGGTCTTTTTATGCGAAGAGAACGGGATGCGTATATTGATCTCCGTCCTCGGGACGCTGCTGTTGCTAGGTATCGTACCCGCAAAGTCCGCAACCGTTTCCGTGCTGTATGCCGCATCGCTGACGCAGGCGATGGAGGGAGCGCTGGGCCACTCGTTCCAAAAGGACGAGGGCTACGGCTACGCGGGCGAGGGCAAGGGCAGCAAGACGCTGGCCAACTTCATAAGGGCGGGCCTGCGCTCGCCCGACGTCTTCATCAGCGCCGATGCCTCCCTCTATCCGGGGCTGAAGGTCTTCGGGCTATCCAACCTCGTCGTAGCATACGCCACAAGCTCGCGCTTCGCCGCCCAGCTGTCGACCGCCGCGGCTGGCAAGGTGCCGCTAGCCTCCGTGCTGCGCGCCCCCGGCCTGCGCCTTGGGCGCACCGACCCCCAGCTGGACCCCAAGGGCGAGAAGACGTTGGCCGCACTCAAGGCGCTCGGGGTGGCCCCCGGCGGCGATTCGCAGGTCTTCCCCGAGGAAGATCTATTGGCGCGCGTGGAGACGGGCCAGGCCGACTGCGGCTTCTTCTATACGACCGAAACGCGCGTGCCGGGATTACGCACGATTGCCTTGCCGGATGGGATCGGCGCTCGCCCGGGCATCGCCGTCCTCTACGCCATCGAAGTTTTACCAAATGCGCCACATCCCAGCGCCGCCAAAGCTTTCGCAGGCTACGTTCTAACCGGCAATGGCCGACGAATCCTCGAACAAGCCGGAATCACGTACCGTTAGGCGCAAGCGCGACTGGCTGCCGTGGGCCATTCTGGCCTCGCTCTTCATCCACGCAATCTTCGTCATCATTTTCGGATGGCTATCGTGGCTCTTTGCCGCGCACCTCGTCGCGCGGCTGCCGCAACAATTTCAGGGGAAATCCACCGCAATCACGATCGAGCGCCGTAATCGCCCGCGCATTCCGGTGCACGAACCAAAACGCATTGCACGGCAAATCCCGGCGCGACCGACGCAAGCACGCAAGCAAGTCGCTACGCAACCGAAGCCGCAGCGCGAAGCTCCACCGCGTCGCGAGCTGACGCGCAACGTTGCAGGTGCGCCATATCAGCCGCCGCGCTCGGTCGCGCATCCCTCGTTCTCGCAGCAGCTCGCGCAGCAAGAGCACGACTTCGCGCGCGAAGCAAAACGCCTGCACGCAGAAAACAACCCTCTCTCGGTCAGCACCGCGGCGCCGAACCCCGCCGCGTTCCATCAAGAACGCTCCGACGCGTCGGGAGAGTTCACGCAAGCGGAATCGACGTATGCGTGGCTACTGCCGGTCAAACACTGGTTCGCGAGCGGGCAAAGCTGCTACTACGTCCACTACGACATGAACACCAACACCGGCGGCACCGAGAACGGCTACATTCCGTGGCCGATCTGCTATCCGCGCGATCACGACGCCATGCTGCCCCTGGATCGATCGCACAACTTACCGGTGCCCTACCCACCACCGGGCTTCACGCTGGCATCGGGAACGTACCTCACCCCGTTCCTGCGCGACATCTACGACCACCATCCCATGCCGTAAGCGGGCGCTGCTGCAGCAGCGGTTTAACTGAAATTCTTGGGGCGGATTTCGTTGAGGAGGTTTTCGGTTTCGAAAGGCCAGGCTTGACGGGCGATGACATCGATGCAGCCGCTCTCTTTTTGCAGCTTGCCTTCCACCACGAGCGTCAGCGCGCCGCGGATGATGCGACGATATTTTTCGTACACGTCGGGACGCACGATCACGTTAACCAAGCCCGTTTCGTCCTCGAGCGTGAGAAACACGAAGCCCTTCGCAGTGCCGGGACGCTGACGCGTGATCACGAGACCGCCCACGCGGCAGACGAGGTTATTGGGGGCATCGCGCAACGCGGCGGCACTGAGCACGCGCTGCGCGTCGAGTTGCGGTCGAAAGTGCGCCATCGCCTGTTCGCGCGGCGTCACGCCGGTGGACCAGAGATCGAGATATGTCTGTGTCTTGGGCGCGAGCGGCGCGAACTGCGCGGCGGGTTCTTCCACGTCCATCAGTCGCCCCAGTTCGCCGCGCGCTTCGCGTTCGTCGAGCGCACGCAATGCCCACATTGCGTCGCGGCGCGATGCGAACCACGGCGCGAACGCATCGGCGGCCGCGAGGTTCTCCATCGCCTCCTTCTCCAGCCGCGTGCGCTGCGCGAAGTCGAGGATGTCGCGAAACTGCGCGTCCTGCAACGCCGCTCCCAAGCGCTTCTTCTGCACCTCGCCCAACCCGCGAACGAGATGAAATCCCAAGCGCAGCGCGCCGCCCTCGTCCACATGCGACCAATACTCGCTTGCATTGACCTGCAGCGGCTTCACGACGACGTCATGGCGTTTGGCATCGTTGACCAGCACTTCGGTCGAATAAAATCCCATCGGCTGGACGTTGAGAATCGCCGCCGTAAAGACCGCGGGAAAGTGGCACTTGACGTACGCCGATGCGTAGGCCAGCAACGCAAAACTAGCTGCGTGCGATTCGGGGAAGCCGTAATCGGCAAAACCGCCGAGCATCGAGAAGAGCTGTTCCGCCGCTTCGTGCTCGATACCGTTGCGCGCCATGCCGTCGAGCAGCAGCGGGCGAATATCTTCCATGCGCTCGCGCGAGCGTTTGTGCCCCATCGCGCGCCGCAGTTGATCGGCCTGACCCGCGGAGAAGCCCGCGCCTTCGATGGCCATGCGCATACCTTGTTCTTGGAAGAGCGGCACGCCCAGCGTGCGTTCGAGCACCGGCTTCAAACGCGGGTGCGGATACGTCACCTTCTCCGCACCCGAACGGCGGCGTAAAAACGGGTGGATCATGTTGCCTTGAATGGGCCCCGGGCGAATGATCGCAATTTGAATCACGATGTCGTAGAAGCAGGTCGGCCGCAGGCGCGGCAGCATCGACTGCTGCGCGCGCGACTCGATTTGAAACACGCCGATCGTGTCGGCGCGGCGCAGCATCGCATACGTCTGCGCATCGTCCGCCGGAATGGTGTGCAGCGCGAGAGCGCCGTGTTGGCTCCGGGCGTGGAGAGCGAAGGCTTCGCGCAGGAGCGAGAGCATGCCTAAGCCGAGCAGGTCGATCTTGATGAGGCCGAGCTCTTGGAGATCGTCCTTGTCCCATTGGATGATCGTGCGGTCGCGCATCGTGGCCCACTCAACCGGTGCCACGCGCACCAGCGGATCGCGCGTAATCACCATGCCGCCCGAGTGAATGCCCATGTGTCGCGGAAAACCGTCGATGGCGCGGCAGAGCGCCGTCAGCCGCTGCGCGACGAGGGGAGCCAGATCCGGCAGCGCATCGAGCGACTCGCTGGCCGCAAACTCGCGCGCGGCCGCTTCGACGCGGTCGGGCAGCAGACCCAGCGCTTTGCCAACGTCGCGCAACGCCGAGCGCGTGTGGTACGAAATCACTTCGGCCACCATGGCCGCGTTGGTGCGGCCGTAACGCTCGTACACGTACTGCAGCACCTTCTCGCGATCTTGATGCGCGAAGTCGATGTCGATATCGGGAATTTCTTTACGCTCCTCGGACATGAAGCGCTCGAAGAGTAGCTGCATGCCGATGGGATCTACCGCCGTGATACCCAGCGTATAGCAGACCGCCGAGTTGGCCGCAGAACCACGGCCCTGACACAGCACGCCCTGTGCATTGGCTTCGCGCACGATGTCCCACACGACCAGGAAGTATCCCGCCAAATCCATCTTGGCAATGATGCCCAGTTCGTATTCGAGTTGCTTTTCCACGTCGTCGCGCAGCGCACCGTAACGATCCGCCGCACCGCGATAGACCAGCTCTCGCAGATACGATTGGCGGCTGTGTCCCTGCGGAACGGGGAAGAGCGGGAACTGCCCCACGATGCGCTCCAAGCGAAACGTGCAGCGCGCGGCGACGCCCAGCGTGGCAGCGATGGCTTCGGGATACGACGCAAAGAGCCGGCGCATCGCGGCGGCCGATTTCAGGTAGTACTCGGCGTTGGGGCGCAGCAGTAGATCGGCGCGCGCACGTGCGAGGTCGGTCTTGTGTTTGATGCACGTCAGTACGTCAGCCAGTTGCGCGTCTTCGGGGCGTGCATACGCGGCGGCGTTGGTTGCGACGTACGACACGTGCAGATCGCGCGCTAGACGCACCAACGCATCGCAACGCTCGGCGTCGCCGGGTGTGAGGTGATGCTGCAGTTCGATGTAGAGCCGCTCGCCGAAATGCGTTTGCAGCTCGCGTACGGCGCGCGCATCATTCCATGCGACGAGCGCGATGAGTCCATCGGCATGCCCGGCGAAATCGTCGACGCGCAGCTTGGCATCGCCCTTGCGGCCGCGCAGCTGCGCCGTCGAAAGGAGCTCGCAGAGATTCGCGTACCCGCACGCGTCTTCGACCAGCAGCACCGCGCGACGCCCGTCTTCGAAGGTCAGCTCGCTGCCGACGATCGCATGCACACCGCGCGCACGCGCGTGCGCGGCGAAGCGCACGCTGCCGTAGAGACCGTTGCGGTCGGTCAGGGCGATGGCCGCCAGCCCCAGCTCCGCCGCGCGCTCCACCAGCGTCTCCGGATGCGAGCCGCCCTCCAGAAACGTGAAATTCGACCAGGCATGCAGCTCGGCATACATACGCCCCCCTAGCGGTCGGCCCAGCCGGTGGGATGGACGGACGTGAATGCCTTAGGGACCCGCCAAAACTTCATTATTGATATCGCAAACGATATTGCTTGCGATATCGATAACAAAATTATACAATGGAGCCGCCATGCGATCCCACGCGTCGTCCTCGATACCTCAGTCCTCGTTGCGGGCGTCCGCAGCGCAATTGGCGCTTCGCGCATTTTGCTGCGCGCAGCGCTGCAAGGCCGATACCGCCCCTTGGCCTCCACGTCGCTCCTATTGGAATACGAGGCCTCATTGCTGCGCGCGGAACATCTCGGGCTCGCGCAGCTCACGCCGCGCGACGCCATCATCTTGCTCGATGCGTACGCAGCTTCGGCGGAGTACGTCCACATCGACTTCTCCTTGCGCTCCGCCGTGGATGATCCCAACGATGACATGGTACTCGAAGCCGGCGTCAACGGAGGTGCCACGATGATCGTGACGCTCGATCGTGCCATCCAACGAGCGTCAGCTTTTGGAATAGCCATACATTCGCCTAAAAATGCAGTGCATAGATTACGCCTGGGAAGGTGACATGAGAAAAAGCAACTTCGCCTTGCGCTTGCAGCCGTCGCTGCTCGAAGCTGCACGCAAATATGCGGCTGCCGAGGGCATCGCACTCAATCAGTTCATCAACATCGCCATCGCCGAGAAACTCTCCGCACTCGCCACACACGCGTATTTTCGCGAGCGCATCGCGCGCGCGAACATTCCCGAGGCGCTGAAAATTCTCGATGGCGCGGGCATCGGCAACCCGCCCATCCCCGGCGACGAACGTTAGTCGTAGCTGCCGCGAAGATACCAGCATGTGCCTTGACGGTAGATGCGGTAGAGTTTTTCGTCGTCGAGCAGTACGTCGTATTCGTCGCGCGTCAGCCGTTCGTCGAACCAGTTGTCGTCGATGCGCCACGGACCGGCCACCCGGCGCACCGCACGACCGTCCACGCGCACCGGAACGCCCGCACGCACGCGCACGGCGATCTCGCGCACGTTCAGCAGCCGCAATTGCGGTGTGAAGTGTTCGGGCAGCGGTTCTGCCGGCGGACGGCCCGGCAGCGCCGAGAACGTCGGCATGACGAACGGATCGTATGCAAACTGTCCTTCGAGCGCGTAGGCCGGCACCGGCCGCGCGCGCCGCGCCTGCGTGCCCAGCGCCGCTTCCAAGCGCGCGAGCGTTACTGCGACGGCCTGCGGATCCGGTTCGCCGCCGCAGAACAATCCCATCGCGTCGCCGTTTTCTTCTAACTGCAACGCGCGTACGCGTAAGCCCACGATCGGCGCGGCGAACGTGGCGTTCTCCAAGTTTGCGCGCAATACGTCGAGCATCGCGCGCGCATCGGCCGTGGGGCGCGCCAACCCGATATCGCGCACGCTCGCATCGCCGCTTTCCAGTTCGAACTCCACGCGCAGCACGCCGCAGCGTTGCCCCAAACATTCCAAATCGCCGCACGCGCGATCGAGCAGCACGCGCAGCGCGAAAGCCAGGTGTGCTTCGGCTTCGATGCCGCCTTCGCCGAACGACGCCGCCTCGATTGCGAGCGCGTGACCGCGCGGCAGAAACGGCGTACGATCGATGCCGCGCGCGCGTTCGTGCCAGGTTGCCGCCTGCGGACCGAAACGACGCACGAACGGGCCGTGCGGCAAACGCGCTAACTCTCCCAGCGTATGCACGCCGAGCAGACGTAGACGTTCCTGCGTACGCGTATCGATCTCCAGCAAATCCAACGATAGCGGCGCGAGCAGCGCGGCTTCGTCACCGCATGCGCAGATCGTGCCGTCGGCAACCCCAGCCGCCGCGTGCGCCGCGAACGCGTTCTGCGCGCACGCAACGCGCAACGGCAGTTCGAACGCGTCGAGCACGTCGCGCGCGCACTGCATCCACTGCTGCGGCGTGCCCGCAACGCCGCGCATGTCGACGTATGCGATGCCGGGCGTCGATGACGCAACGAGCGGCGAAAGCACGTCGAGCCGATCGAGCATGTCGTCCCACAAGATGGTCGCGCCGACGGCATCGCGCGTGAATCCCGGAACCACGACGCAGAGCAGCATCAGTTGAACGCCTGTAGATGCGCGCCGACGCCGGGCGCGACGCCGCGCTGCTTGAGCACGCGCGCGTGCAGATCGTAACCCGCGAAGCGGGTACATACGCCGCCCGAGCCGACCACCAGCACGCGGTTGAGCACACAACCGATGCGGGTGGCGGCGAAGGCGGCCAGGTCGGCGCCGGGCTCGCCGAGCGCGAGCAGAACGGCACCGGCCTTTTGCGCGAGGCCGGCCAACCGGGACCAGACCTGCGCGCGCAATGCGACCGCGGGCATCAGCACGATGCCGAAAGCCCGCGATCGCAAAACGATATCCACGGCGCGCGCGATGGCAACTGCCCCGCGCGCGGAAACGACCAGCAGCCGTTCGAGCCGCACGCCGGCCCGAGCCAGCGCAGGCGGAAAGAGCGTACCGTCGTCGATCACGGCGGCCAGGCCACGCACCGTGGCGGCAGCCAGCCAGCGCGCGGCTATCGCCGTGCGCCCCGTGCCCGGCGCCCCCTCGAGCGTGGCGATGGTACCGGGAACTAACCCGCCGCCGAGCACCGCATCGAAGGCTGGAATGCCGCAGGCAATGCGCCCTTCATACGACGCTTGGCGCCCGGCAGCCGAGCGCGCAGCCAGGTCGTTTTTCAGCGCCGCGAAGGCGGCAAGCCGATCGTCACGAGAGCTAAAAGCGGCAGCGGCAAGAGCCATGGGAAGCCATCATAATCGAACATATGTTCGATGTCAACGAGCCCGCCTACCAGAGCATGTCACCCAAGAGCTCCGTCTTCACGAAGGCTCCAGTCTTACGCTGGAAGCGTTGACGAAGCAGACTTCGCGCCTACGACGCTGCGCTCAGGATGACGGGTCGGAGCTACGCAGAAGGGTGGCAGCATGGGCGGTTGGCTGGTTGCGGTTGATGTGGGCGGGACGTTTACCGATCTCGTCGCGTATGGCGGCAGCGATACGGTTGCGCTGAAAGTTGCCAGCACGCCCGAACACCCCGAGATCGGCGTGCTGCGCGCGCTCGATGAGGCGGCGGCGCGCGGCGTGGATCCGGCGCACATCGAGCGCATGGTGCACGCGTCCACCATCGCCACCAACGCGCTGCTCGGGCAGATGGGTTTGGAACTGCCGCGCGTGATCTTCGTTACTACCGAAGGTTTTCGCGACGTCATCGAAATCGGCCGTCAGAATCGCAGCCGCGTCTACGATCTCTTCGTCACGCGCCCGACACCGTTAGCCGCGCGCGGCGACCGCATCGGCGTGCGCGAACGCATGGACTTTCGCGGCGAAGCTCTTCTTCCACTGACCACTGCGGAGATCGCGCGCACCGTCGACGCCGTGCGCGTGCGCTCGCCGCAGAGCATTGCGGTCGGCTTTCTGCACGCTTACGCGAACGACGATCACGAACGCCGCATGGCCGATACGCTGCGCGAAGCGTTTCCCGAGATTCCCGTCACGCGCTCGTCGGACGTGGATCCCGCGTACCGCGAATACGAGCGATTCTCCACCACCGTCGTCAACGCTGCGCTGTTGCCGATCGTGCGCACGTATTTGGAGAACCTGCGTACCGCACTGCGCGAACGCGGCATCGCTGCACCGATCTTCGTGATGCGCAGCGACGGTGGCTTGGCGGGCATCGATGCGGCGGCGGCGCTGCCGGCAATGCTGATCGAAAGCGGACCCGCCGGCGGCGCGATCGCGGCTGCATCGCTCGCGCGCGAGATCGGCGCGCAAGATGTGCTCTCGTTCGACATGGGCGGCACCACCGCAAAAGCCGGTACCGTCGCCGACGGACGCGTGCAGCTCGCGAACGAATTCGAAGCGGCAGGCACAAGCCATAGCGGGCGCGCGGTCTCGGGCAGCGGATATCCCGTGCGTTTTCCGTTCGTCGATCTCGCTGAGATCAGCGCGGGCGGCGGCACGATCGCATGGATCGACGCCGGTGGAAGCCTGCGCGTTGGGCCGCTCTCCGCGGGCGCCGATCCGGGGCCGGCATGTTACGGGACGAGCGACCGCGCCACCGTTACCGATGCCAACGTCGTGCTCGGGCGCCTTTCGCAAACGCATCTCTTGGGCGGCACGTTTCTCATCGACGCAGCGCGTTCGCGCGCGGCCGTCGAAACGCTCGCGCAGCAGTTGAAGCGCAGCGTCGACGAAACGGCCGAAGGCATCGTCGCGCTGGTGGACGCGCAGATGGCCAAAGTGCTGCGCATCGTCACCGTGGAGCGCGGCTTGGACCCGCGCGCGTTTACGCTGATCGCGTTCGGCGGCAACGGACCACTGCACGCGTGCGCGCTGGCCGACGACATCGGCATCGCGCGCATCGTCGTGCCAGCGCGGCCCGGGCTCTTTTCTGCCATCGGACTGCTGCATGCGGACCTGCGCGCCGCACACGAACGGCCGCTGCTGCGCGCCACGAACGATCTGCGCTCGGACGACCTCGACGCCGCCTTCGCGCAGATGGAAGCGCGCGGGCGTGACGAGCTGCTCTCGCAAGGCGCCACAAACGAACGCGTCGCGTGCGCGCGCAGCCTCGACGCGCGATATCGCGGACAGAGTTTCGAGCTGGCGATTTCGGCTCACGGCGAGTTCGACGATCTGGCCGAGTGCTTTCACCGCGAGCACGAACGCCGCTATGGCTATGCAGCGCGCGGCGAGATCGTCGAAGTAGTCAACGCGCGTTCGACCATCACCTGGCCATTCGAAAACGCGGTGCGCGCCGCGTACGGCGGCATAGTGCCCGCAACGAACGCATCGACGCGCGACGTCCGCATCGCGGGGGCGCGTCGAGCGGTTCCGGTGATCGCACGCGCGTCGCTCGCGCAGGGCGCGACGCTGAGCGGGCCCGCACTCGTGGAACAATACGACTGCGTTACGTACGTCGCGTCCGGCTGGAGCGCGCGCTGCGATGCGGATCGCTTGGAACTGACGCGATGAACCTCGATCCGATCGCCGCCGACGTCATCGCCGCGTCGCTGGTCTACGCCAGCGAAGAGATGGGCCTGGCCGTACGCAACGTGGCCTACTCGCCCAACATCAAAGAGCGGCTCGATCATTCATGCGCGCTCTTCGATGCTCGCTGCCGCCTGATCGCACAGGCCGAACACATCCCCGTGCATCTCGGCTCGCTGCCGTGGGGCCTGCGACGCACCGTAGACGAAATCGAACGCGCGTACGGCGCGCTGCATCCCGGCGATATGTGGGTGGTCAACGATCCCTATCTTTCTGGCACGCATCTTAACGACGTCACCGTGATTCGCCCGATCTTCTTCGACGGAAAGCTCGTCGGATATGCAGCGGGCAAAGCGCATCACGCCGACGTCGGTGGCATGGTGCCCGGCTCCATCTCCGCCGATGCTCGAGATCTCTTTGCCGAAGGACTCGTCGTGCCGCCGATGCTCTTGATGCGCGACGGTGCTATCGTCGAAGAGACCATCGAACTTTTTCGCGCGAATTCGCGTACGCCGGCGGCGCGCGCCGGCGACCTGCGCGCGCAGATCGCCGGCAACGTTACCGGCGATCGGCGTCTGCGCGAGTTGTATGAGCGGTACGGCACCGATGCAGTTTCATGCGCCGTGGATACCGCGCTCGACGCGAGCGAGCGCAGCATGCGCGCGCATCTGCGCGCGCTCGGCAACGGCACGTTCGATGCCGCGGACGCGCTCGAAGACCGCAACGGCAATCCGACGCTCACGATCGCGTTGCGCCTCACGCTAAGCGACGGCAGCGCTCACTTCGATTACGCGGGTACGTGCGCTCAGGTGGAGCACCCGCTCAACGCGGTGTACGGCGTCACGCTCTCGGGCATCTTCTACGCGCTGCGCGCGGTGACGGATCCCAGCGTCCCGATGAACGAGGGATTTTTCCGCCCGATTAGCGCCGACGTCCCCGAAGGTACGCTGCTAAATCCGCGTCGGCCCGCACCAGTGGGCGGCGGAAACGTGGAGACATCCACGCGCAACGCCGATGTCGTGCTACAAGCGCTCGCGCACGCCGCGCCCGATCGCGTGCCCGCATGCAGCGGCGGAACGATGAGCAACGTCATGCTCGGCGGCAGCGATGCACGCGGTAATGGCTGGGCGTTTTACGAAACGAACGGCTGCGGCATGGGCGCGCGTCCCAATGCCGACGGCATCGACGGCATTCAATGCCACATGACCAACACGCTCAACACCCCAATCGAAGCGATCGAACGCGAGTTTCCGCTGCGCGTGACGCGCTACGAGTTTGCATCGACGCAAGGCGGCCGCGGCCGCTATCGCGGCGGCCGCGGCCTCGTGCGCTCGCTGCAGCTCGTCGAGGGCGAGGCGCGCGCAACGTTGCTGGCGGATCGACACAGCGTGGCGCCGCCGGGTGCGCGCGGCGGCGCGCCGGGCGCAACCGGCGCGCATCATCTCATTCGGGGTGATGGGACGCGTGAAACGTTGGCCGCGAAATGTTCGATCGCGTGGAAGCGCGGCGAGACGATCGAAGTGCGGACGCCGGGCGGCGGCGGTTACGGACCCGCGGCGGGAGCAGACGAGGGCGCGACGTTCGGCGAGCATTCGTGAACCACGGCAAAGATCTCTTTGCTCGCCGGCGTTTCGTGCGACTGTGCCTGCATTTGCGTGTACTGCAACGCCCCAATGAGACGCGTCGTGGGATTGGCGCCGACGCTTAAGCCCGGAACGTTAGCTGGGTCGATGGTGTAGGGATCCGGCGGCAAACCCGGCGAGTCCGGATCTACTGCCAGCGGATTGGGCGTAGCGGCGATCGGCGTTGCGGCGACTTGCGGATTGTTCATCGTTTTCGCCTGATCGAGACCTTCGTGCTGCATCTCACCGAGCGCCTTCGTTTGCGCGAATCCGTTGATCACATCGAGTGAGGCTTCCTGATCGTCGCGCACTTGCTGCAAGTGCCTGCGCAGCGCCAGCAGGCGCCGATCGTCTTCGTTGCGCGGCGGATAGTGAAAGACCGCCGTGTTGTTTAGGTATTTATCGATCGCCTCAAAGTTCTTTACGAGCGGCGTAACCAAGTTCGACATGCGCATGAGCGTCATGTCTTTATATCCCGAAAAATCGCTCGAACTGCCGGATGTCACGTACTTGTTATAGTCGTCAAAGAGGGGGCGGCTCTTTTGGATGGTCGCGTCGTTCTGCAGCAGTGCCAGCACCGTTGGCGCGATGGTGTTGCGCAACGCGCTGCAGATCGGGCGACTGACCACTCGCACGATCGTGGGGTAATGCAGCGTCGGCGACGCCGTCGGTCTGGGCGCGGGCGTGTGCTTCGTGGGCGGGGACGCGGCGACGGCCAAAACCAGCACCAGCGCCGCGGAGGCGGCTTTCATCATAGTCGCTAACTTTCTACCACCTTCGTGGGCAAAGGCCTCCGCCGGCCGAGCGCGCGCGCGGAACGTGCGCGATCTCGGCCATGCGAATGATATCTGCACTTGCGAGATATCTACGCCATACTCTATTGACGACGCCTTGTTCGGAAAGCATGCGCGTGAAGCCGGTCGACGGATTGATCTTCGCGGGACTCGGCTCGAGCGGCTTGAGAGGCCGGTCTGCAGCACGTTCGCAAGAATGCCCGCCGCAATAAAAACGCCGAAGAGCAGCACCAGCCCCGATCCGACCAACGCGAACGAACCAGCAAAGAGCGACCAGATCCGAGCGACCCGTCCACGCTTCCTTGCTCTTCCCGAGACACTCGATTCCACCACGCGCACGGCCCAGCGGCCTCCCAGGATACAAGCGGCCTGCGGGAATACCGGCCCCGCCTGCCAATAGAGTGTGGTCCCCGCCGGGGACACGGCAAGAACCACTGATTCAAGGAGAGACCCATTGCGACGTTCCCTCGGCATCCTTGCGAGCGCATCGCTGTCCGCCGCGCTACTGGCCGGTTGTGCCCACGGTCAGGTGATCGACGGTAATACCGTGGTTCCGACGCCAACGCCCAATCCCAAGGAAGTTACCAGCGAATACGTCCCGCCGACTGCTAACAGCGCGCCAACCGGTCTGGTCAAGAGCCCTGACGGTACCCTGTGGTTCACCGAAAAGAACGGCAACAACATCGCGCAGCTCACCACCAACGCAACGATCGTCGAATATCCGGTTCCTACCGCCGGAGCGCAGCCTAATGGCATCACCATCGGTCCCGACGGTTATGTGTGGTTTGCCGAGACGGCCGGCAATAAGATCGGCGAGCTCGCCATGGGCGGAACGGCCGTCGTCGAGTATACCATTCCCACCGCAGCTTCGCAGCCGGTCGGCGTGACCACCGGTGCAGACGGCAGCGTCTGGTTCACCGAGCAGGCGGGCAATAAAATCGGCCGTATCGATAAGAGCGGCAACATTACCGAGTACCCGATTCCCACTGCCGCCGCCGGCGCCACCAGCATTACGCTCGGCAGCGACGGAGCGCTCTGGTTCAGCGAAACCGCCGCCAATAAGATCGGACGCATCGCGCCGAGCGGCAGCGTCACTGAGTTTCCGCTGGCCGCATCCTCCGCCCCCGGCGAGATCGTTTCCGGCGCCGACGGCGCACTATGGTTCTCCGAAACCGGTACGGCGAAGATCGGCCGCATCACCACCGCGGGAGCGGTGACCACGTATCCGATCGCCCCCGGAACGTCGATATCCGGCATCTCACTCGGAGCCGACGGCAACTACTACTTCGGTGATCCCACCACCAACGCGATCGGTCAGTTCGTGCCGGGAACCGGCATCGTTACCGAATATCCCATCCCGACGGCCGCATCGGGCGTCGGGCAACTGATACTCGGCCCCGACCTGCGCATCTACTTCGCCGAAACCGCAGCCAACAAGATCGGCCAGTTCCGATACTTTTAGCGCTTACGTCTAGCGCTTACGTCCGCATCGCTCGCATCACGTCATCCATGTGATGTGATATGTTCGTCGAAGATCATTGGGGGCCTGACGCCGATCTGAATAGCGCTTCCAGCCTAATGCGGCTATGCGGCCGCCGATCGCCCAGCTCTACGCAGGCGCGCGTCACGAACGCTTGCCCCGCAGCGCAGCAACGATGCCGGAGATCGAGCGCACTTGCGCCTCGTGCATTTCGCGTTGCGACGCGCTCCACGCGTCGACTTCGTCTGCCGGTATCTCACCGAGCGCGCGCAGGTGCCCCGCTCCACCGCCGACCAGCAGGTATCTCGAGCCGGCCCTTACCACGTGAATCGTGGTGTTCTGCGACACGTACGTGGATGTGACGACGCCGACCAAGCGCTTCTCCGACGACCCGAGCGCGCGCCCGCGCGACACGCCGCGCACCACGGCATAGAGCCCGAAGAGCATCAGACCGACGACGACCAGCGCCAGCACGTAGCTAAACAGGAAGTGAGGACCCATGCGAACGCCTCTTACGCGTACTGCGGATTGAGTTCGCTGATCTCAACGGCGTAATTGTCGTCCCTTTGCGTTTGCGCGTGCGGGTGCGGTCTGCGCGAGAATTGCGTTGGGGAGTGGCGCTCCGGTGGCAGGCACGGCGACCTGCACGACGTTCATGTCTGCTTGGGATATCGGATCCCAACGGCTCAAACATTAGCCGACGAGCTTGAGGAAGTTCCTTACCAGCGCGCGACCGTGTTCGCTGAGGATCGACTCGGGGTGAAACTGCACGGCGTGCGCCGGGGTGTCGGAGAGCGTAAAGCCTTGCACCACGCCGTCCTCGCTGTGCGCGGTCACGCGTACCGTAGAAGGGAGGGAGGCTTCGTCCACGCAGAGGGAGTGATAGCGTGTCGCCGTCAGCGGTGACGGCAGGCCTGCAAAGAGCCCGGTGCCGTCGTGCGCGATCTGCGAGGTCTTGCCGTGCATGATGTGCGGCGCATGCACGACGCTCGCGCCCAGCACCTCGCCAATCGCCTGCAGTCCCATGCACACGCCGAAGAGCGGAATTTTACGATCGATCGCGGCGCGCACGACCGCGAGCATCTCGGGATACTCGCGGGGCGATCCCGGACCCGGCCCTACCGCAAGCGCGTCGTACGCGTCGAGCAGTTCCGGGCGCAGGCGAGCATCGTCGTTGGAAATCACATCGGGCGGCGCGCCCGCGCTGGCCAACAGATGCACGACGTTGTAGGCGAACGAGTCGATGTTGTCGACGAAAAGGACGTTCACGGTTCAACTCCCAGCGTCGTGCGCGCGATGTGCGTTTTGTGCAGCACTTCTTGATATTCGCTTTCCGGCACGCTGTCGGCCACGATGCCGGCCGATGCCTGCCAATAAGCGCGCCCGTTCTGCACGTGCAGGCTGCGTAGCGTGATGCATGAATCGAAATCGCCGCCGTACGACCAACGCCCGATCGAACCCGCATAGAAGCCGCGCGAGCGTGGCTCGAGCTCGTCGATGATCTGCATCGCGCGCACCTTTGGCGTGCCTGTGACAGTGCCTGCGGGGAAACCCGCCGCAAAGAGGTCGAGTCCGTCGCAGTCCTCACGCAGCACGCCGATCACGTCGGAGACGATGTGCATCACGTGGCTGTAGCGTTCGATCTGTAGCAACTCGGTCACCTCGACCGATCCATATTCGCACACCGCGCCAAGATCGTTGCGCGCCAGATCGACCAGCATCACGTGCTCGGCGCGTTCTTTCTCGTCGGCCAGCAATTCGGCGGCGATGCGCGCGTCGTCAGCCTCGTCGACGCCGCGCGAGCGCGTGCCGGCGAGCGGGCGAATGCGTGCATTCCGCCCCTCGAGACGAACCAGAAACTCTGGCGAGGCTCCCAGTACTTGCCCGAACGGTCCGTCCACGTAAAACATATACGGAGACGGGTTGCGCGAGCGCAGGCCGCGATAGATATCGAACGCCGTGCCGTCGATGTCGGCGCCAAAGCGCACGCCGAGCTGCAACTGATAGACGTCGCCGTCTACGATATGCCGCTTAACGCGACCGACGAGCGCCAGATACTCCGTGCGATCGAGCGACGATTCGATCGTTCCACGCACCCGCGCCGGAACCGGCAGTGTGGTACGCGACGAGAGCAGACGCTCCACGTGCTCGTCGAGCCGCGCGTCGATCGCGCACGCGTCGGGTCCACACGCCCACATCGTGAGACTGTCGGTGAAGTGATCGAATATGAGCCATGTGCCGGGAATCGCCACGTATGCATCGGGCATCGCTGGCGCGTCGGCCGCGCGCGGTGCCATGCGCGCAAAGCGTCGCGCCGCGTCGTACGAAAACGCAACTAGCGCGCCGCCCAACTCCGCGTGCTCACCCTCGGGGCGATACGGCCCCACGAACGCACGTACTGCGGCCAGCAGATCCGGCTCGTCCGAAAATGAGGCCGACGCTATGTAGTCGAGCCCCAGAAACGAATAACGCGAAATCCGCCCGCCGTGCTCGACCGATTCGAGCAGGCAGCCTTCGCCGCGCTTGGCCAACGCCAAATACGCGCCGATCGGCGTGAGAACGTCGGAAGCAATCGTGCGCACGCGCACTTGCAGCGTCATATCTATCCTTCACAACGAACGAAGCCGCCCGATAAGGGGCGGCCTCGCTTGTAATCGTGTACTTCTCGAGCGCGCGCGAACTTACCGGAATGCCCCAAACGGACCGGTCCACCACCACGAGCGCGCGATGAAAAGCATCGGTGCTACTTACGTCCGCAACTGCGCTTCTTCCTGCGTCACGCAGGCTCCATATGCCGCCAGAAGCGCGCCGAGGATCTGTCCGGTCGCATCGGCGCGCATCAGCACGCGTCAAGAGTAAGATCGCCCGAGGGCGGTGCGGGCGTCGGTGGGGCAAGGCTCGGCTGCGCGAACGATGCGGCGGCGACAGTGCCGGCGCTCGTGGTCGTCGCGCTGCCAACCTGCGTGTGCTCCGATGCCGCGCGCGCGCGATCATACTGCCGCGCATTATTGTCGTCCATGTCCTTTTGCTCCGCGCGCGCCTCCTCGGCAACGTGCGCGACGCGGCGCCGTTCTTTGAGTTTCTCCACGACCTTGCGTTCCTTGCTGGCGGTCAGCAACTCCGCTCGCGCACACTCGAAGGCGGCAGCGCGATCGGCCACCGTTCGCATCTGCGCGACAATCTGCCGATCCAAATACTCGACGTGCGCATAGTGCAACCGCAAGTCCCCCGCATCCAAACTCCGATGCTGCCCGCGCAGCACGTCGTTGTGCGCACGATACTCGGCATCGAGTCGCTCAACCTCTGCGCGCGCCGCTTCCAACTCGCGCTGGCGCGCCAACATTGTCTGCCGACGCTGCTCTTCCGCACGTTCCCGCACGCCGAGCACCGCCTCCAACGCGAACACGAACTTGCGCATCAAGCCGCCCCCAGCACGCGGCGAACGCCCTCATCGAACGACGACACCTCTAAGCGAAGAAGGCTCTTCACGGCCGCGGTTAAGGCGGCTTTAGATACGTCCACGCGATTGCCCCGACGCGACACGCTACTACCCCCAGATGCAGAAGGCCGACCGTGGCCCAGCAACGCCGAACGTCCGTGCCCGGCTCACGTCTATGAGGTATCGGACGCTGCGAGCGGAGTCTTAAGGGGACACTAGCGGGCGAGCTGGGCGCGCTCCGGGCCGACCGAGACCAGGTCGATCGGCACGCCGAGCAGCTCGCCCAAGCGTTTCACGTACGCGGCGGCCGCCGCGGGAAGGTCGACGATGCGGCGAATGCCGTCGATCGGCTCGCTCCACCCACGATGCTCTTCAACGATGGGCTCGCCGCCCGGGCCGTAGCCGATGACGATGCCGATCATTTCGAAGCCCGAAAGCACGTCGAGTTTAGTGACTGCGACCGACGTCAAGCCATTCAAACGCGCTGCATATTTGCCGGCAACCGCGTCGAACCAACCGCAACGGCGCGGCCGACCGGTGACAGTACCGAACTCGCCGCCCGCCGCGCGCAGACGATCGCCGCGCTCGCCGAGCAGTTCCGACGGAAACGGTCCCGCGCCGACGCGCGTGCAGTACGCCTTTACGACGCCGATCACGCGACAAATCGCTGTCGGCCCGATACCCAGACCAATACACGCCCCACCCGCTACGGTGTGCGAACTCGTTACGTAGGGGTACGTTCCAAAGCCGACGTCGAGCAACGAGCCTTGCGCGCCCTCGATCAACACGCGCTTGCCGCTCTCCAACGCTTCGTGAACGTACGTCACGCCATCCACAACGTGCGGACGCAGCCGCCGCGCCGCTGCGAACGTCGTGGCGATCATGCTGTCCACATCCTCGATGTTCGCGCCCGCAGCGCGCGCGCGTTGCGCGTTCGAGCGTATGCGACGCTCGGCTGCGGCCTCGTCGGCAAGGTCGCCGAACGATATGCCGTACCGCGCAACTTTGTCCACGTATGCGGGCCCGATGCCTCGACCGGTCGTCCCGAGTTTTTCGTCGCCACGCGCGACTTCCGCAACGCGGTCGAGTGCGGCGTGATACGGGAAAACCACCTGCGCGCGATCCGAAACTTTGATACGCGACACGTCGATGCCGTGCTTCGTAAGGTTTTCCAGTTCGCTCAGCAACCCGTCGAGACTTACCACGGTGCCGCTGCCGATGAAAAGCTGGGTGCGCGGCTGCATCACTCCCGAAGGTACGATCCGCAGAGCCAACGTGGTATCGCCGACCTTGATCGAATGTCCCGCATTATCGCCGCCGCCGAAGCGCGCAACGATGTCGTAATCGGCTGCGTAGAGATCGACGATGCGGCCCTTGCCCTCGTCGCCCCACTGAATTCCAACGATGATATCGGCTTTATGTGTCATCTCTCGCGCGTTCATGAAGAACGGAACGTCAGATCGTCGGTGTTGCCCATCGGGATGAGCGGCGTGCCATCGAGATTGAGTACGAACTCCGAAAACAGCGCGTTTGGCCAGCCGAAATCCTGACGTGTAAACCGCCTGGGGTCGTTGGGATCGAACGACTCGTGCAGCAGATGATCGCCGGGATCGCTCGCCAGCAGCTGCGCCAGCACGTCTTGGCGCTCGCTGGGCACGGCGGTCGTGAGACCCTGCATGATGAGTGCCAACGGCCACACCCAGTGGTCGGGCGTATGATAACTGCCGATGCCGCGCGCGACTTTACCCGTGTAGTACGACGGGTTGTCCTGCGAGAGCAGGAACGCGCGCGTATTCTGATAGTTGCGATCGTTCTCCGACGTGTAGCCGATGTATGGCGCCGAGAGCAGGCTCGGAATGTTCGCGTCGTCGGTGAAAATCGCGTGTCCGAGGCCGTCGACTTCGTAGGCGTAGATGTAGCCGTACTTCGGAACGTACTCCAAGCCATACGTCTGAATGCCGCGTTGCACTTCGTCGCGCAGCGCTATGTCGCGGCGCGCTTTGATGACGTTGTGGTAGACCGTGCGCTGGATCTCGGCCATGTCGCCGAGCGCTACTACCGCCATCATCTCCGACGGAATCAAAAAATTGTAGTAGCACGCGTCGTCAGAGGGGCGGAAGCCCGTCCAAATCATGCCCGTATAACCGACTGGGCGTCCGCGGCCGCCGTTGGCAAGCTCTTTCTCGGTATACGTCGAGTTCTTGGGATGATCTTGCTCGCGCTGCATCGTGTTGAATACGCTATCGAGCGCTTTCGAAAAATCGCCGTCGAACACGCTAGTATCGCCGGTCGTTTTCCAGTAGCTCCACGCGAGCGTCACTGGATATGCGAGCGAATCCAGCTCGAACTTCTGCTCCCACACGCGATAATCCACGGTGAACGCGTTCGCGTAGGGATCGACCTGCAGATATTTCGCTTCGCGCGCGATGATGGCGCGCAGCAAGCGGCGAACCTCGGGATCGTTCTTCGCGTAATACAGATACGGGCGCGCTTGCGCGCTTGCATCGCGTAGCCACTCTGCCGGAATGTCGCCGGTAGCAACGTAGGCGGTGCCATCGGGCTCGTACTGCGCGAGCTTCGTCGTGTCGAGCAACGCCGCGCGAAACATCTCCTGCAGTTGCAGATTGGAACTATGATAGTCGTTGGCGGCCTGCTGGATGGATTGCAAATCGAGCGCGTACGACGCGCTCGGCAGGCAAACCGCAATGCAAACAACGAGTGCCGCGGAGACACGCGCCGCGCAGGCAAGTCGGCTAATCGGGCCAGCTACCATGGGCGTAGAGCGCCGACAGCTCGCGATAGCGGCCTTGAAAGTCTAACCCATATCCCACCGCATAAACGTCGGGAATCTCGAAGCCGCGATATTTGACATCGATGTCCGCGATGCGGCGTCTAGGCCGGTCGAGCAGCGTGCAGACGGCCAGCGAAGCGGGGTGGCGAATGCCGAACGTCTTTATGACGTAATGCAACGTCATACCCGTATCGATGGTATCCTCCACGACGATCACGTGACGGCCCTCGACCGAATGCGCCGTATCTTTTTCGAAGCGAATGCCCTCGCGTTCGTTAAATTTCGTGACGGCGATAAGATCGAAATCTGCGGGGATGGTGATCGCGCGCGTGAGGTCCGCCAGAAACACGGCGGCGGCGGCCAGAACGCCCACCACCATCGGAACCTTGCCTGCGTAATCTTTGGAGATCGCCGCCCCCAGTTCGGCAACGCGCGACGCGATAGCACGTTCGTCGAAGAGCAGTTCGCCCGGGGGCGTTTCGGTCACGTAGCGTACTCCAAACGTTCGAAGAGGCGCAGCACGTCGCGGCGCGTCAACAGTTTCACGGTAATGTCGGGCTGCAACTCGTGCAGCAGGCGAACTTTGCGGTTCTTGCGCGTCTGAAACTTTGCTTTCACGACCGTGACTTCCACGTACGTATCGTACTCTGGAAGATAAAAATCCGGTGTGAAAAACTCGACGGGCCGACCCCGGTCGCTGTAAACGATGGGAAACGTGCGTGGTTCATATTCCCATGCGATGCCGTAAAAATCGAGCAGACGGGAAAAGTCTGCTTCGGCGCCATGTGCGAATCCTGGCCGTGACGTTGCCACGGACGCAATTCTACGACGTCGGAGCCAAAATCTCCGCCCGAATGGGCAAGCGCAGCTCGAAGCGAGCGCCACCCAGCGGCGAGCGGCCCACGCGCACGTCGCCGCCGGCTCGGCCCACGATGGTGCGGACGATCGAGAGCCCGATGCCCCGACCCTTCCCGCGCGCGCCCGCCGTCGTTCTGACACCCTCGCCGTCGTCGTCCACGCGCACGCAGACGTACGGCGGATGCGCGGTGAAGCTCACCCGAACGCGGCCGCGCGCGCGACCGTGCCCGATCGCATTATCGAGCACGTTGATTATCGCTTGCGCGCAGCGGTCGGCCGAGAGGCCGACGCGTGTGGCTGGAACCGTATCGCATTCGAGGCGCACGCCACGGCGGCGCGCGTGCGGTGCAACCGCGTCGCACGCGACAATGATTTGATCGGCGAGACTGCAAGATGCCGATTCCGCCGCATCGCCTGAGAGATCGAGCATCGAGAAGTCGAGCATGCTTTCGATCAGCCGCCCAAGACGCGACGCTTCGCGCCCGGCCGTGCGCACGAACTGCCGCCGCAGATCGGGATCCAGCTCGTCCTCCAGGAGCGTTTCCAAGTAGCCGCAGATCGAGGTTAGCGGCGTACGCAGTTCGTGCCCGACCGCGGCGAAGAACGCGAAGCGCTCGCGTTCGCGCGCGCCGCGTTCGAGCGCAACCTCCGCCTCTTCGCGAATCGCTCGCGGCGAGGCGCGTTCGACGAACGTCCAGCCGGTCTCCAGCTGCAAGTCCGTTGCCGAGCGCACGGCGGCGGCAATGCGCTCGACGGCCATACGGCAATCGCTAGGTGAGGCCTGTCGGCACACACGCGGCGCGCCAAGCATCGCCGCCACGAAGAGATCGCTGCCGACGTCGTGACCCGTGCGGTCCTCGCCACGCAAAACGCGCTTTGCCGCGCTGCGAAACACCGCCGCCGTATGGCGCTCCAATCGACGCGCCGCGGCGCGCCCCTCGCGCCACGCGATGCGCTCGAACTCCGCCACGCGCACCACCAAGAGCGCGACCGGTCGTACCTGCGCGGCCTCGTTCAGCGCTTGCCCGAGCGCGCCGAGCGCGTTAGGGACGCGCGAGTTTGTAGCCGTATCCACGAACGGTCACGATGAACGGGCGCAGCTTCCAGCCTTCTTCTACGCACTTGCGCAGACGACGTACGTGCACGTCCACGGTACGCTCGTCGCCCAGAAAGTCGAAGCCCCACACACGCTGCAGCAGTTGCGCGCGCGAAAGCGCAACGCCGACATTAAGTGCGAGCTCCAGTAGCAGACCGAACTCGCGAGGTTTGAGCTCCACGTCGCTGCCGTCGACGCGCGCCTCGCGCGCGGCTTCGTCGATTTCGAGCCGCCCGAACCGCAAACGCACCGGCTCGGCGCTTTGCCCGTGGCCGCTCCGGCGTAAGATCGCGCGCGTGCGCGCCACCGTCTCGCGCACCGAGAACGGTTTAACGATGTAGTCGTCGGCACCCAACTCAAAGCCGACGACACGGTCCACTTCGTCACCGCGCGCCGTAAGAAACATGATCGGCATCTGCTTGCCTTCGCGGCGCAACACGCGCGCGACGTCAAACCCGTCGATGCCCGGCAGACCGACGTCGAGGATGATCAGGTCGACGCCGGAGCGCGCCACGCGCAGTGCGGCCGGACCATCGGGAACGCGCAACACGGTAAAGCCTGCGGTTTCGAGATGATGTCCGAGCAAATCGCGAATTGCCGCATCGTCTTCGGCGATGACAATCGTAGGAACCGGCATGCGAGCGTAGTACCCCGCGCGGTCGCGCTCAGGACGAGGCGATCAGACTGTCGATGCCGACGAGCGGTCCAAAGCGCGCGGCGTGTTCGCGTAGCACGCGATAGATCAGCGGAGCGGGAAAGCCGTAGCGCTCGAGCGCGCGCGCCGCCGTAGGATAACTGGTTTGCGGTTTGATACGCAGCATCTTTTCGAGCGCTGCGGCGCAGCGTTCGGGTTCGCTGCGGTCGTCGGCGCGTACCGCCGCAGCGGCTGCGTCGCGATCGATGCCCTTGCGCACGAGCTCGGCGACCAAACGCGCATCGCCGACGGCCTTGCGAGCGCCGGCAACGTAGAGTTGCGCGAAGAGCCGATCATCAAGTAAATTCTCCTCACGGCAGCGCTCGACGACCGCGCGGACCTCGTCGCTCTCGTAGCCCTTGCGCTCGAGACGCTGCCACAGCTGCGCCTCGGTAAGGCGCTGCCGCGCCAGGCTGCGCAGGGCCGAAACCCATGCGTTTGCCACGGCACGCTAGTCCTCGTCGGCGACGAGCACTTTCTCCGCGTGGCCGTTGGTAGAGACGGCTCCCAGCAGCGCTTCGCGGATCTTCGTTTCGATTTCGGCAGCGAGATCGGTGCGCTCTTCGAGAAAGGATTTGGCATTTTCGCGGCCCTGACCGATGCGCTGATCGCCGTAAGTGTACCAGGAACCACTCTTGCCGACGATGTTCTTGTCGAGCGCGACGTCGAGGATGGAGCCCATCTTGCTAATGCCGCGGCCGTACGTGATATCGAACTCGGCTTGACGGAACGGCGGCGCGACTTTGTTCTTGACGACTTTGACGCGCGTGCGCGTGCCGACAACGTCTTGACCAACTTTGATCTGCTCGAGTTTGCGTACGTCGAGCCGCACCGATGCGTAGAACTTCAGTGCGCGTCCACCCGAGGTGGTTTCGGGGCTGCCGAACATCACGCCAACTTTTTCGCGCAGTTGGTTGATGAAGACCATGACGCACTTGCTGCGCGAGATCGCGGCGGTCAGTTTGCGCAACGCCTGCGACATCAGGCGCGCTTGCAGGCCGACGTGCGCGTCGCCCATGTCACCTTCGAGCTCGGCCTTGGTAACCAGCGCGGCGACCGAGTCAACCACGACGATGTCCACGGCGTTGCTGCGCACCAGCATCTCGGCGATTTCGAGCGCCTGTTCGCCGGTGTCGGGCTGCGAGACCAGTAAGTTGTCGAGGTCCACGCCGAGCGCCGCGGCATACGTGGGATCGAGCGCGTGCTCGACATCGACGAAGGCAGCGGTGCCGCCACCCTTCTGCGCCTCGGCAATCGCGTGCAGGGCGAGCGTCGTCTTACCGCTGGCTTCGGGGCCGTAGATCTCGACGATTCGGCCGCGCGGGTAGCCGCCGACGCCGAGTGCTAGATCCAGTGCGATCGAACCAGTGGAGACCACCTCGAACGCCATCCGCTCGCTAAACTCGCCCATCCGCATGATCGAGCCTTTGCCGAACTGCCGCTCGATCTGCGCGAGTGCGTTGCCGAGTGCTACTTGCCGTTCGTCTTGCGCCATGTTGTTGATCTCACTCTCTTGTGAAGGGGTGCATGTGCTTCCAAAACCACTATCACGTAACCACCCCGCGGTGCCAAGGGGGTGGCACGGACAAATTCAAGCGGTTATATTTTCAAACTATCCGGGGTCTCTTCGAAGACCGCATCGAGAAACTCAGAAGCGGAGAATGGTCGTAGATCGTCGGCGCCTTCGCCCAAGCCGACGAATGAGATCGGGATCTCAAGCGTGTCGACGATGGCGACCAGTACACCGCCCTTGGCGGTGGAGTCGAGCTTGGTTACCACCACGCTCGTGAGCGCGGTCGCTTCGTTGAAAAGCCGCGCCTGCGAAACCGCGTTTTGCCCGGTAGTGCCGTCGACCACCAGCACCGTCTGCGCGGGCGGAGCGCCGAGCTCGCGTTCGACGACGCGGCGCATCTTTTTCAGCTCTTCCATGAGATTGGTCTTGGTCTGCAGCCGCCCCGCGGTATCGACCAGGATCACATCGACGCCGCGCGCTTTGCCTGCCGCGACACCGTCGAACACGACGGCCGCGGGATCGGCGCCTTCGACCCCGCGCACGATGTCGCTGCCGCTGCGAGCGCCCCAAATGGCCAGCTGCTCGGAGGCGGCAGCGCGAAACGTATCGGCCGCAACCAGCAGCACACGCTTGCCTTGCGCATGCAGGCGGACTGCAAGCTTTCCGATGGTAGTAGTCTTGCCTGAGCCGTTGACGCCAACCACCAGCACTACTGCGGGCTTTGGCGCGCCCTCGATCCATGGGCTGGGAAGGCTCAGAAAACGCTCCACGTCTTTGCGCAACCGCGCAACGACCTGATCGCTGGTCTTCCAGGCCTCCTGTTTGGCGACTTCGCGCAGACCGGAGAGGATTTTCTCGGTGGTGGCGACGCCGAAATCGGCGAGAATCAGCTGCTCTTCGAGATCGCCCCACAGAGCGTCGGTGATCGGCGCGCGCGCGCGGCCCAACGATTGGACCCCGGCGAGGGTCTCGCGCGCCTTCCCGAAGGATGCTCGAAGTTTGTTCACCCAACTCATCTCGGGCATAGGCCTTCCCTCGCCGCCAATCGAACTCCTGTTCGATTGGCGGCTTTTTTTGCGGGTTTTCGCCCGCTCGCGCGAACTCGCTCGCACGTGGGTTCGCTAGCGGAGCGACGCGAAGACGCCGGTGAGTGACCTCCGAGCGGGGGGTATGCCTACTCTGTATCGGTTGGAGCGGGCGATTTTCGCAGGTACTTTTGCTTGACGGTAGGGTCGCCTTCGCGATAACCTAGATCTTCGCGCAGTTCGCGCAGCCACTGCCGTAGATGGATGATCGCCTGCGCGTGGATCTGCGAGACGCGCGACTCCGAGACGCCCAGCGTGAGCGAGATTTCCCGCAACGTCTTGCCTTCGAAATAGTAGAGCGAAATCGCCGTGCGCTCTTGGTCCGCAAGCCGCTCGACGGCCACCACGAGCGCGTTGCGAATTTCGCGCTGTTCCACCTCGCCGCCGACGTCTTGCGCTTCGGCGCGAAGCGAATCGCCCAGCGGAGCCTCGTAGCCTTTCTCGTTGGGCAGCGATTCCTCGAGCGAAAGCACCGACGTGCCACGCGCGCGCAGCATCTGACGCCCCAACTCCGCCACGGAGAGATGCAGCTTCGTCGCCATCTCTTCTTCGGTAGGCGCGCGGCCGAGATCGCCTTCGAGCTCTTGGTGCGCGCGATCCAGCTCGCGCGCGCGCTGCCGCACCGCGCGCGGTACCCAGTCCAGCGAGCGCAGCGCGTCGATGATCGAACCGTTGATGCGCGTGATCGCGTAGGTTTCGAACTTGACGCCCCGCGCGTCGTCGTATTTCTCGATCGCATCAATCAGTCCGAGAATGCCATCATTAATCAGGTCGTTGAGCTCGACGTTGGAAGGCAGATTCACGAAAATGCGGCCGGCAACGTACTTAACCAAATGCAAGTACTTGTGGACGATCTCTTCCCGCGAATATTCGACGCCACCGATGACGTATCGCCGATGGCCGCGTCCGAACTTCAAAGCCGCCCCCCACGCGCGCGACGGCGCACGCCCAGCGCGTGATATTCACACGATGTGTCCAGGGTCCTACGAAACACGCTGCCGCGTTCCGGTGAGCGCGCATAGCGTATCGGGGATATCTTCGAGCGCCAGTACCTCGTCGAGCAGTCCCGCAGCCCATGCAGCGCGCGGCATTCCGGACGCGTGTTTGCCCGACGGCACGACGATCGCGCGGCCCGCGCGCATCTTCATGCCTTCCTCGCCCTCGGCCACCTCAATTGCGCACACCGCGTTTAGGCGGATCGGCAGCGGCCGCGTGAAGCCGCCCGGCATATGTTGCACGATCAGCAGTGGCGCGGCAAACGGCGCTGGCAGCATCGGCAACACGCGCGAGAGCGCTACCGGCCCGCCCGTCGACGTGCCGATCGCAATGCAAGTACGTCTCGTTGTTACACAATAGCGACGCAATCTCGTCCCACTCGGCATCGCGGTCGGGCGAGCGCTGCAAATGCGTCGCATAACTCGCAAAGTCCGCCATGCGGCATTTCAACAGCCGCGTCCGTAAGCGGTCTTGCAGCAGAAACTGCTTGCTTTCGTCATAGTGCATGCCCAAGCGTGCGCGAATCAGCTCGCTCAGCGTCGCATATTCTCGATCCGAAATAGGTACCGACACGGCGCGCCTTCAGCCGCCGTAACGAATGCGCGGATTGGCTGCGGCGTACAGAATGTCTACGGCAGCGTTGACGATAACGAACGCAGCTGCGAAGACCAGAATGCAGCCGTCGATCAGCGGCATATCGCGGTTGCTGATCGCGTCGAAGGCCAGCCGCCCGACGCCCGGCCACGCGAACACAGTTTCGGTTAGCACCGCACCGCCCAAAAGCAGGCCGGTCTGCAATCCGATAATCGTGATGATCGGCACCAGCGCGTTGCGCAGCGCATGCCGCACGATAACCGCCCACTCCCCCAAGCCCTTCGCACGCGCTGTGCGCACGTAATCGCTACGCAGCACTTCTAACATGCCGCTGCGCGTGATCTTCGCCACGATCGCGAGCGGAATCGTGCCCAGCGTAACGGCAGGCAATACCAGATGCCATAGCGCGTCGAGCGCCGCGTGGCCATTATCTTGCAACAGCGCGTCGAGTACGATCAAATGCGTGATCGGATGCACGTCGTACTGTAGCGAGATGCGTCCCGACACCGGAAAGAGATTCCAGCCCCAATGCGACGGAATGACGCTAAGCAGGTAGATCAACATCCAGCCGAGCCAAAACACCGGAATCGAAACGCCCAACAGCGAGAGACTCATCGCGCCGGCATCGAACGCGCTGCGAAAGCGCATCGCCGCCAGTACGCCGATCGGCACGCCGAGCACGATGGCGACGACCATCGCCGCCAGCGCCAGTTCCACGGTCGCCGGAAAATATTGCGCGAGTTTCTGCGCGACCGGTTGACCGTCGTCGAGCGAGTTACCCAAGTTTCCGTGCGCGACGTCCCACAGATAGATGCCTAACTGCTGCGGCCACGGCCTATCGAGCCCCAACTCCGCGCGCAGCGCGCGCGCCGCTTCCGGCGTCGCGTGATCGCCCAAGCGAATCGCCACCGCGTCGCCCGGAAGCATCTTCATGAAAGCAAACGACACGATCGTAATCGCAATCAATACGACGATTAGGCGCACGATGCGCGCGACGACGAAACGCGCCACGCGAAGTTACGCGTTAGCCGCACGCGCGGCAAAACGCAGCGCTTGCGCCCACAGGAACATTCTGTCGCCGAAGCGACGTTCGTGATTTTCCAACAGCAACGCTTCCGCAAAGCGCGGACGACGCGAAAGATCCTCGAAGAGCGCGCCAAAACGCGCCGGACGCTTTTCTAAGTAGCGCATCAGTTTGACCCGATGTTCGAGTCGCCCGAAGAAGCGGCGCTGCAGATTACGGCCATACTGCGTCGACGCCTGCGCCGGCGCGTCGCGCCGCTGCGCGACAGCTGCCGCGGCCATGCGGCCGCTCATCGCCGCTTCGAAGATGCCTTCGCCGTTGGTCGCATCCACCAAGCCTGCCGCGGTGCCGCCGACCATCGCGCCTTCACTCGCCACGCGCGGACGCGGATGTCCGCCATAGAGCAGATGCCCTTCTTCTTTGACAGTCGTCGGGATGCCGGAATAGAGCCGTTCGCGCACGCGTCGTTCGAACGTATCGAGCTCCTCGCGCAGCCGCGCGCCGGGCATCTTCCCGCGCACGCCCAGGCCGATCGCAAGATGATCGCGCTTGGGAAACATCCACGCAACGATTTGACGACCGTCAGCCGCGAGATAGTAGTGCAGTTCCAGCGTCTGATAGGCGACGGCTTTCGCCGGCGTGTCTGGATACACGCGATACTGCAGCGTCGTGAGCAGACCATCGCGCCAGCCGTCGAATCCGAAGCGCTCGTCGCCGTCGAGTTTCACGGTAGCGCCCTGTGCGAAAAACACGTTGCGTGCCGAGATGCGTTTGCGTCCGCCCGCTGCGAGATCCGCGTATTCCACGATCGTACGGTCGCCGCTGCGCTCGTACGAACGAAAGAGCATGCCGGTGCGAATCTCCGCGCCTTCGGCCGCCGCCAGGCGACCGATCTCGCCGTCGAGTTCTTCACGCGTGGTCGTGTGGCCGGGACCGAAGAACACTTCGTGCTCGCGGTTCTCTAAATCGAAGAGCGCCAGCCGCGGCGTATCGCAATGCACGAGCGAGCGCGGCAAGTTGAACGTTTCGCAGAATCCCGGACGCAACCCGGCCGCGCACACGCGCTTAGCGCCGACCACGCTGTCCTTCTCCAACACCACGGTGCGCACGCCGGCGCGCGCCGCCTCGCGCGCGGCAACTCCGCCCGCCGGACCGCACCCAACGATGAGAAACTCCACATCCTCTGTCATCTCGCCCTCCCTTCGACGCACGCTGGATGACACTTGCGGCGCTAGCGCGAACGCGACGGCGATGACGCAGCCCTCGCAAAAGAACTACCTTCACCTACCGCTCGGCGCCCAGGCTCCCGACGAGATCAACGTCGTGGTCGAGATTCCCGAAGGCTGCAAAAACAAATACGAGTACGATAAGGCCAACGACATCTTCCGTTTGGACCGCGCGCTGCATTCGCCCATCCACTACCCCGGCGACTACGGCTTCGCGCCGCAGACGTTGGCTCTCGACGGCGACCCGCTCGACGTGCTGATCCTAGTGATCCAACCGACGTTCCCCGGCTGCCTGGTGGCCGCCCGACCGATCGGCCTCTTAGAAATGATCGACGAGGGCAAGTCGGACGACAAGGTCGTGGCGGTGCCCGTGGGCGAGCCAGCCTTCGAGCAGGTCCACAACTACACGCAGATCTTTCAGCATACCTTACGGACCATCGGGCACTTCTTTCAAACGTACAAACAGCTCGAGGGCAAAGAAACCAGCGTTAAGGGCTGGCAGGACGCTGCAGCGGCGCGAAAGGTCATCCAAGAGTCGCACGACCGCTTCGTGCAGCAGGACCACTAGACCAAACGGCCCAAACTTGCGCGCGTAGGCGGGTCGCTTGAGCGACTCGTATCTTTCACCCTAACACGAGGACTCCGAGCGCTTTACGCGCCGGGGATGGAATGTGAGCGCACAACTAGCGATTTGGGCCGGTCTCATTGGCGGCCTCCTGGCCGTCATCTACGGCATCGTACTGATTTTTTGGGTCGTGAGTCGCCCGGCGGGCAACGAGCGAATGAAAGAAATCGCCGCCGCCATTCAAGAAGGTGCGATGGCCTTCCTTAAGCGGCAATATACGACGGTCGGCGTGGTGGCCATCGTCTTGGCCATCATCATCTTTTTCGCGCCCGCTCCCTTGGGCATCCAATCGGCGATCGGCTTCCTGATCGGCGCGATTCTCTCGGGCGCAGCGGGCTTCATCGGAATGACCGTCTCGGTGCGCGCCAACGTGCGCACGGCCGAGGCGGCTCGCGGCGGTCTCACTCCGGCGCTCAACGTCGCGTTCCGCGGCGGCACCGTTACCGGCATGCTCGTCGTGGGTCTTGCGCTAATCGCGGTTTCCGGATATTTCGCGATCCTGCTGGGCGTGAACGACGGCGATGTCGGCAAGTCGCTCGCTGCGATGGTCGGACTGGCATTCGGCTGTTCGCTGATCTCGGTGTTCGCGCGCTTGGGCGGCGGCATATATACGAAGGCGGCCGACGTTGGCGCCGACCTGGTCGGCAAGGTCGAGGCCGGCATTCCCGAGGACGACCCGCGCAACCCGGCCGTCATCGCCGACAACGTCGGCGACAACGTCGGCGACTGCGCCGGCATGGCTGCCGATCTCTTTGAGACGTATTGCGTCACGACCGTGGCCGCGATGCTCCTAGGCAACCTGGTTTTCGGCGACAAGATCCCAGGTGCGGTGACGTTCCCGTTCCTGCTCGGCGCGGTCGCGATCGTCGCTTCCATCATCGGCACACTTTTCGTTTCCGTTGGCAAGGTTGCCAAGAACACCATCATGGCGGCACTCTACCGCGGCATGGTGGTCTCGGGCATTCTCGCGCTCGTCGGTTTCTGGTTCATCAGCCAACGCGTGTTTGCCGACAACACCGCCGGCGTCGACACGGCGCATATCTTCTTCTGCGCGCTCGTCGGCATCCTGATTACCGGCCTGCTCACATTCATTACCGAGTACTACACGGGCACGCAGTTCGCTCCGGTTAAGCGCATCGCGGCGGCTTCGCAAACCGGACACGCGACCAATATGATCGCAGGCCTCGCGGTATCGATGCAGGGCACCGCCCTGCCGGCGATCGTCATCGTGGTCGGCATTCTCGTTTCCTACGGCCTGTCGGGCGTTTACGGCGTCGGCATCGCCGTGATGGCCATGCTTTCGGTGGCCGGCATTATCGTCGCCATCGACTCCTTCGGACCGATTACGGATAACGCCGGAGGCATCGCCGAAATGGCCGAGATGCCCGAGGACGTCCGCAACGTTACCGATCCGCTCGACGCAGTCGGCAACACCACGAAGGCCGTTACCAAGGGCTATGCGATCGGTTCCGCGGCACTCGCTGCCGTCGTGCTCTTCGCCTCGTTTCTCCAAGAGCTCACCAACCATTGCGCCGATTCGCACGCAGCGTGCGCGACCAATCCGATCTCGTTCTCGATCGGTGATCCCTACGTGCTCTGCGGTCTCTTCATCGGCGGCCTGCTGCCGTATCTGTTCGCCTCGCTTTCGATGGAAGCGGTCGGACGCGCAGCCGGTTCGGTCGTCGAAGAAGTCCGTCGTCAGTTCCGCGAGATCCCCGGCATTATGGCCGGCACCACCAAGCCGGATTACGGCACCACCGTCGACATCGTCACGCGTGCAGCGCTCAAAGAAATGATCCTGCCCGCGCTCATCCCCGTCGGCGTTCCGGTCATCGTCGTGCTGCTCACCGTGTTCAACGTCTTCCAAGGCAATACGGGCGCAGAGGTCATGGGCGGCATCCTGGTCGGATCCATCGTCACGGGTCTTTTCGTCGCGATTTCGATGACGACGGGCGGCGGCGCGTGGGATAACGCCAAGAAATACATCGAAGACGGACAGTTCGGCGGTAAAGGTTCGATCGCGCATCAAGCCGCCGTCACCGGCGACACGGTCGGCGATCCGTACAAAGATACTGCGGGTCCGGCTATCAACCCGATGATCAAGGTGCTCAACATTGTGGCGCTGCTGCTTGTGGGTTTCTTGGTTCACTAACCCTTCTTTGGTTGAGGCGAAGGCCGGGCGTCGTGAGATGCTCGGCTTTTTTTTTGGCGCTTGAGGTTGGGTCGGGAGAGTGGGCGATATTCGTTGCTGCGGTTGAGGGAGGTGCCCTTCGCAAAAACGTTTGTCGCTCGCCCTCCAGGCTCGCTCCTACTCTCTCGTTTTTTTGGCCTAGCAAGCTCGGCAAGGGGCCATCCATGGCCGGCCAAAAAATCGAGAAGTTTTGCTACGGGCACGTCTCCGCGCCACCCTCAACCGCAGCAACGAGCGAATGCTGGGTAAGAGCGAGATATGAGACGAACGTTTGTTGTGATTGCGGCGGGGGCGCTGGTGCTCGGGGCCGTGGCTCCGGCTTGGGCGGCTTATACCTCGGAGCAGCAGTGGGAGTTGGGTGTTGGGAAGCAAGAGTATGCGCAGTTGGCTCAGCAGGGCGCGTTAGTTTCGACGAAGTCGCCGTTGTATGCGAAGCTGGAGCCGATTGGGCGCGCGATCGCGCGTGTGGCAGATAAGCAATACTTTGTCCCGTTTACGTTTTACCTCGTGAAAAACAATCAGCCGAATGCGTTCTCGGTTCCGGGCGGGCATGTGTATGTTACGACAGCGATGATGTCGTTCGCGCAAAATCGTGAAGAGTTAGCGGGCGTGCTGTGTCACGAGGTGTCGCACGACATCCATCACGACGTCTACAATCTCGCGCAGAAACAGCAAGGGGTCCAGGCGGTCGGGCTACTGGCGGCCATTCTGACCCGAAACAGCGCGATCGCCAATACGATTGCGGGAGTCGGAATGAACATGTGGAGCAACAGCTTTTCGCGGCCCGTGGAGAGTGCGGCGGATCACACGGGCGCGTATATCTGCGCGCAGGCGGGGATCAATCCGTGGGGGATGGTGTGGCTCTTTAAACGATTTGAGACGAAGCCGAGCGGCGTGCCGCTTGAAGCGTTGTCGGATCACCCGCGCGACGATCATCGTGTGACGGATTTGGAGAACGAGTTTCGGTCCGATCCGGCGACGTTCGGGCGGTTTTCCTCGGACGTCGCGACGGCGCATCCGCTGTAGCTTCGCTACCAGCCGCCCGACGCACCGCCTCCACCAAAACCGCCGCCGAAACCACCGCCCGAAAATCCACCGCCGCCACCGCCGAAGCCGCCTCCGCCTCCGCCCATGCTGCCGAGGAGGAGCAACGGCCACAGGGAGCCGCCGTTCGCGGATCCTTTCGAGGTGATCCACACGTTGTGCCAGACTTTTGCGGCCGCTTCAGGACCTTTTGTCAACAACGTCCAGACGTAGCGGATGCCGTTGATGAGCGCGACGACGACGAACCAGCCGATGCCGAAGAGCAGAAAAATCAAGAAGGCGATCGTGAGACCGTCAATATTGCCCCCGCCGCGCTCTTGTTGTTGCTGTACGGGAACGACGGTGTGGCCGATCTGCGCCGCGTATAATGGTGTAATGGCCGTGAGCATGCCGTCAACTCCGCCTTGCACGGCGCCGTCAACGTCGCCCGCGTGCATCTTCGGGAGGATGATTTGATTGACGATCAACGACGATTTCGCATCGGTCAACGTTGGCTCGAGGCCGTAGCCGACTTCGATACGGACGCGATGGTCTTGCATGAACAAAAAGAGCACGGCGCCATCGGACTGCTGCTTGCGGCCGATGCCCCAGGCCTCGGCGACGGTGGACGTCCAGTCTTCGAGTTGATCGTCGCCGGTCGTGGTGCCGATCCAAACGATGACGCGATGGTGCGTGGCGTTTTGATAGGCTTGAAGTTCGGCGTTGATGCTTGCGGCGGTTGATTGCGAGAGGGCGCCGGCGCTGTCGGTGACCCATTGCGTAGGGCGCGGCGGAACCGCGACCTTCGCTTGCGCGAACGCGAGCGTGAGGGCGAGACCAAAGAAGGCGGCGGCGATCCGCGTGAGTGTCATGGCGCGGCCGTCGGGAAGTGGCGGCGCAGCTCTGCGCCGACGCGATGGATCGCGTGCAGGACTGCGGTATCCAGATGGTTGCGCGCGAGCTCGGGGCGCATCTCGTCGACGACTTGCTGCCAAAAGGCGTCGCCGACGCGCTCGTGCAGCGCCTTGTCGCCGAGTACCGCATAGCTGTGTGCGCGCGGCGCGATGAGAATCAAAGAGGCATTGCGATGTTCGGCGCCGTGCAGGCCTGCGCGCTCGAACTCTTCTTTGGCTCGCGCGAGCGCATCTACGTCACGATCCGGGACGATACGCACGGCGATGTGCCCGGTCGTTCCCAATTCCGCTTCGCGGATGGCATCGGCGACGCGCCCGCGCCGCAAACGATTCACTAGAAGTTCACCTGCGGAACCTTCTCCGCGCCCGGCTGGGCGCTGAAGTACGGCACTTCGTTGAAGCGCGATCCGAAGAGTCCGGCGATGAAGACGGTCGGCGCGGTATCGCGTTTGGTATTGAAGGTACGCGCGTCATCGTTGAAGCGCTTACGCTCGACGGCGATGCGATTCTCGGTGCCTTCTAACTGCGACTGCAACGTGAGGAAGTTTTGACTCGCTTTTAAATCAGGGTAGGCTTCGCTGACGGCGAGCAAACGCGAGAGCGCGGAGCCCAGCGTATCCTGCGCCGTTTGGTACTGCTTGAACGCCTGCGGATTGGAGAGCGCCTGCTGCACCACTTGCGGTGAGATCTGGCCGACCGACGCGCGCGCTTGTGCGACATCGGTGTATGTGCTCTTCTCAAAGTTGGCGGCACCCTTCACGGTGGCGACCAAGTTCGGCACGAGATCCGCGCGGCGCTGGTAGACGTTTTGCACCTGTCCCCACTGCGACTGCACCGTCTGCTGAAGTGATACCAGCGAGTTGTACGTCGCAGCAAGCCAGAGGACGACGATGAGGACGATCCCGAGAACGATCCAAAGAGCGTATGACGAGCGTCGTTGCGGCTGCTGCATGCCCATCGCTTGACTGCCCGAGCCCGGGGTCCCTCCCGTGAGCACGCTAGCCCTGCCCCGCGGCGGCTTCGAGCGCCTTGTATTTTTTGTAGATCTCGAAATATGAGATGAGGACGGTCCCGATTGCAAAGACGATCAGACCATCGCCGATGATCGTCGCGAGCGCACCGTGCGGCAAGAACACTTGAATGAGACGGCGCACTACGAACGCACCCAGCCACAGCGCGAGCACGATCCACGACGCATCGAGATACATCACGCCCGGCGTGTCGGTGATGCGCACGTTGGTATGCTTGCCGCGCAGAAAGCCCAACGGCGTTCCGAGGATCAGCCCGGCGATCACCGCCACGGCGATGGCCCAAGCGGGCGCCGGATACTGCTGCTGGTAACCCCAGATGGCGAACGCCGTCATGGCGGCAAAGAGCAGGGGCGCAATCCACATTCGTGTGAGCGTCATTTTCTGCGGCCGTGAGTAGCGATAGATCATCAGTGCCGCGATCACCACATAAATGCCGATGGTAGAAAACAACTGCGTACGATCCACAAAACCTCCGTCGAGCGATTATACAAAAAAGGACGGCTGAAGTTTCAGCCGTCCTTTCGAAACGCGAGGGTAGAGACTACTTGATCTCGACCTTGGCGCCGGCCTCTTCCAACTTAGCTTTGACGGACTCGGCTTCTTCCTTGGTGACGCCTTCTTTGACGGCCTTGGGCGCGCTCTCGACGAACGACTTGGCCTCGGTCAGACCCAAGCTGGTCACTTCGCGAACGGCCTTGATGACCTTGATTTTCTCGGCGCCGGCTTCCGTGAGCACGACGTCGAATTCGGTCTTCTCCGCAGCCGGGGCCGCAGCGGCACCGCCGGCGGCCGCAACCGCGACCGGAGCCGCAGCGGAAACGCCGTATTTCTCTTCGAGCTGCTTGACGAGATCCGCGAGCTCGAGCACCGTAAGTTTATCGATCGAATCGATCAGTTCTGCAACTGCCATGATGTGTGATGTTCTCCCTTATGATCCGGATTGAGCGAGCTTCTGCTCGCGAATAGCATTGAGCGCGCGGACGAGACCGCTCTGATTGCCCGAGAGCACGGTAACGAGACCGCGCAGCGGACCGGCGAGCGTGCCGACCAGTTTGGCGATGAGTTCGGGTTTCGGCGGAAGTTTTGCAAGCACGTCGACCTGCTTGGCATCGACGACGATGCCGTCGATGTAAGCGGCCTTGATCCCAAGCAGCTTCGTTTCGTCCGAAAACGTCTTGAGCGCCTTGGCCGGAGCTACGGGGTCGCTGCCTGCGAAAACGATGCCGGTTTGACCCGACAAGAACTCTTCGAGATGTTTGGTGAGGTCTTCACCCGCAGCAATCTTGAAGAGCGTATTCTTGACGACGGCATACGTGCTGCCGTCTTTGCGAAGCTCGCCGCGGAGTTTTCCGATCTGCTCGACGGTGAGGCCCGCGAAGTTCGTCAGAAACAGGTTCTGCGATCCCGCCAGGCGGTCGCGCAGTTCTTGTACCGCGGCTTCTTTTTTTGCGGTTGGCATGAGGCTTTTTTTGTCCCCTCGATAATGAAAAAGCGCTCCTCCAGCCGAGAGAGGGCGCTTGCACTAACCTGTGACCGAAAGTTTCCGGTCGAAAGGGAGTACCGTCGTCCTCGGTAGGAGTCCGTCACGGACATTAACCCGCCAAAGCGGGACCTACGGTCTTTGGAGCCTCTCGGATAATACCAGCCGCCCGAAGTCCGCGTCAAGCGCTTCTGCAGGTAGGCCTCGGCGGCGGACCCAAGCCAACTTTCCTCATGGAAACCATCACGATCCCCACCCGCGACGGCAATGCCCCGGCATCTCCGATGCAAATGGTTCGCGCGCTGGGTGATTGAACGGCGTCTTGATGCCGAAGTATCATCTCGAAGATCTTATGGCCGGGAATGCGCGCTACGTTGCGGGGAAGCCGGTCGGCCAGATGGCGACGGCGCGCCGGGCGGAACTGGCGGCAAGCCAAGCACCGTTCGCCACGATCCTGAGCTGCTCCGATTCGCGCGTACCGGTCGAAACAGTCTTCGATCACGGTCCGGGCGATATTTTCGTCATCCGCGTCGCCGGCAATTTCGTCAACGACGACGGGCTGGCGTCGATCGAGTTCGCGGTAGCCGAGCTGAAGTCACCCCTGGTGATGGTGCTCGGACATACCGGTTGCGGCGCGCTCGCCGCCGCCATAGCGGCGTTAGGTGGAGCGACGTTTCGCGGGAAAATCGGCTTGCTGGCCGACGCCGTCATGCCCGCCGCGCAGGCAACGCGCGACGCGGGTGCCGATTGGCACGCCGCTGCAGTGGAGCGCAACGTACTCGATAACGTAAAGGCGCTCACCGAACGCTCGGACATTCTTGCAACCGCGCAGCGCGACGGCATGCTGCTTACCGTGGGCGCCGTCTACGATCTGCATACGGGCACCGTCAAACTGCTCACATAACCCTGCACGAAAGGAACGTACGATGAACGACACATCACGCGGGACAATCTCGCGAAAATCTCTTTTGGTCGCGGGCGCCGGATTGGCGGCGCTGACACTCGATAGCGGCGCGCTCGCGCGCGCGACCGCTAGTACACACGAGAGCGGCGGCAATCACCTCGATGCGCTGCTGGCGGGCAACAAACGCTTCGCCGCCGGTAGGCCTCACTGCACGCCCGCAACATTGCGCCGCCTGGAACTCGCGAACGGTCAAGCGCCGTTCGCCGCCGTCCTCGGTTGCGCGGACTCGCGCGTGCCCGTTGAAACGATCTTCGACCACGATCCCGGAGATATTTTCACGGTGCGCATTGCCGGAAACTTCGTGACTCCAGCGGTTTTGGGATCACTTGAATATGCTGTAGCCGTCCTGAAGTCCGAGTTGGTGATGGTGCTTGGCCACTCGGCGTGTGGCGCGGTCAAGGCAGCTACGCAATCGCTCAAAGGCGAGAAATTTCCCGGCGACATTCAAATGCTGGCAACGGCAATCGAACCCGCCGCGAAGGCTGCAGAGTCGCAAAAGGGCGACTGGCTGACCAACGCCATTGTCGAAAACGTCCGCTTCACCGTCCGAGCGCTTTCGACAAAGTCGAGGATTCTCGCCGATGCGCACGCAGCCGGAAAAATAGCCTTCGTCGGCGCCGTCTACGACCTGCACACCGGCAAAGTAACGGTGGTATAAAAAATAACGGCGTTATAAAAAGAGCCCCCTGCGAAGGGGCCCTTTTTATACGCTGTTGTGCTATTACGCCGTTGCTTTGATACGGCCCGGATCGACTTTCACGCCGGGGCCCATGGTGGACGTGAGCGTGATCGACTTGAGGTACGTGCCTTTAGCCGCTGCGGGCTTGGCGCGCACGATCGCGTCGAGCAACGTCGCAACGTTTTCGGCGAGCTGCGTTTCTTCAAACGACGCCTTGCCCACGATCGTGTGCACGATGCCGCTCTTGTCGAGACGATACTCGACCTTGCCGCCCTTGATGTCTTTGATTGCGCCGGCGATGTTGGCTGACACGGTGCCGGACTTCGGGTTCGGCATCTTCTGCGCGAGCACGCGTCCGAGCTCTTTGCCGACGGCAGCCATCATGTCCGGTGTCGCAACGGCGACGTCGAACTCGGTGAAGCCGCCTTTGAGCTTCTCGATCAGATCGGCGTCGCCGACGATATCGGCTCCAGCTTCCTGCGCGGCCTTCGCATTGTCGCCCTTGGCAAACGCGATGACGCGCACCGTCCGGCCCGTGCCGTGCGGCAACAGCACCGTGCCGCGCACGTTCTGATCGCTCTTCTTGGGATCGACGCCCAAACGGATGTGCGCTTCGACCGTTTCGTTGAACTTGGCGTTGGCGTTCTTTTTGACCAGCGCGACCGCTTCGGTCGGCGCGAACAGCTGCTTCGCATCGAAGCCTTCGGCGGCTTTGCGGAAACGTTTTCCATGTGCGTGCGTCATCTTACGCCTCCACTTCCACGCCCATCGAGCGGGCGGTGCCGGCGATGATGTTCTTGGCCGCGTCGATGTCGTTGGCGTTGATGTCGGGCATCTTCACCTTGGCGATATCTTCGAGTTGCTTCTGCGTGAGTTTGCCGACTTTATTGCGGTTGGGTTCCTTCGAACCCGAATCGATCTTCAGCGCCTGTTTGATCAGGAACGATGCCGGCGGCGTCTTCGTGATGAACGTAAACGTGCGGTCGTCGAATACCGTGATCTCGACGGGGATGATCATGCCGGCCTGCGACGCGGTACGTTCGTTGTACTGCTTGCAGAAGTCCATGATGTTGAGCGAATAGGGCCCCAAGGCGGGACCGATCGGCGGCGCGGGCGTCGCCTTTCCGGCCGGAATTTGCAGGCCGATCTTACCGATGACTTTTTTAGCCATGTCTGATTTCTCCTAACGATATGCCGGACGAACCGGCATCTCTGCCCCTCAGCAATCTCGCAAATCGGGGTCGCTTTTGCAAGAAAATAATGTGGGCGCTAGCGGAGTTAGACTTTTTCCACTTGGAAGAACTCGAGCTCTACCGGAGTTTCGCGGCCGAAGATCGAGATGAGCGCGCGCAGCTTCTCTTTTTCGGGCGTGATTTCGTCGACGACGCCGGTGAAGTCGAAGAACGGCCCCGACGTCACCTTCACGCGGTCGCCCTTCGCGAAGTCGATCTTGAGCTTCGGAGCCTCGATGCCCATCTGCTTGAGAATCGTCTTGACTTCTTTCTCTTGCAGCGGCACGGGCTTCTCGCCGGGGCCGGGACTACCCACGAATCCAGTGACACCCTGCGTGTTACGCACGACGTACCAGGACTGGTCGTCCATATTCATCTCGACAAGCACGTAACCCGGAAAGACTTTCTTAGGGGTGATCTTGCGTTTGCCGTCCTTGAACTCGACTTCGTCTTCCATCGGAACGAGCACGCGGAAAATCTTGTCCTGCATGTTCATCGAATGGATGCGGCGTTCGAGGTTCGCCTTTACTTTGTTCTCGTAGCCGGAATACGTATGCACGACAAACCAGCTCTTGCGGCCATCTTTCGTGCCGGTGGCCGCGTCGCTCTCCGTCTTTTCCGACGGATCGCTCTCAGGCTCGTAACCGAATGGGGTGGCGGACTGCGACGCGGGCGGCTCCGACTGCTCCGCGTGTGCCTTTTCAGGCTGCCACGCGGGCTCCTCAAGCCCACTCCCGTACTCGCGATCGAACTCCGACATGATCTAGCTTAGTGTCCCGTAATCTTCCAGAAGAGAAAACCGAAAACTTGATCGGCTGCGTACGTGAAGACGCCGATGCTCACGACCAGGCCGATCGCAAGCAGCGTCGCCGAGATCCACTCTTCGCGGGTGGGCCACGTTACGCGGCGCATTTCGGTCATAACGCCGCGCACGAAATCAGCCGCGTTGCCGCTTTGGCGGCCGGTCGTTGCAGCACCCTTCGTTCGGTCGTTCACCAACTCGTCTCCTGAAATGACTTGGCAGGGCGGACAGGACTCGAACCTGCAACCGACGGTTTTGGAGACCGCAACTCTACCAATTGAGCTACCGCCCTATCGCGCTGAATTACTTGGTCTCGCGATGCGATCGATGGCAGCGGCAGAACCGGCAATATTTGCTGAGTTCGAGCCGATCCGTCGTATGTTGTTTATTTTTTTGCGTGTTGTAATTGCGGCGTTTACACTCGGTACACGCCATCACAACCATTACACGATTTTCTTTTTTTGCCACGTCTGTTTACCAGCGAACATGAAATGAACGGACCTGGGGTCCGTTCGGCGCCCCATAGTACCACAGGCCCAATCTCCGATGCAACTGCCGGAGGAGGGTGGTAAAAACAGCCTAGCGCGCGACGATCCGCACCGTTCCCGTCAGGGCGGCCTCGGCCTGCGAAGCGCCGGCTTCCGCCCGGTAGCTGCCCGGCGCGACGAACCACGCATGATAAACGGGCGACCAGTACGCGAACGAGTGTACGGTCAGAGGAAAGGAGACCCGGCGGCTACGCCCGGACGCAAGCGCCACCCGCATGAAGCCCGCGAGGCGCGTGTCGGGCTCTTGGGCGCCCGGCGGCAAGCGCAGGTAGAGCTGCGGGACCGCGGTGCCCGAACGCTTGCCCGTGTTGCGGACGACGAACGAGATCGTCACTGGATGGGCGCCGCGCACATAGGCTACGCGCAGCTCCGAATAGGCGAAGGTCGTATACGAAAGTCCGGCCCCCAGGGGGAAGCCGGTCATGCCGCCGACGCCGGGAAGCGGCGCGGGGAGGTGCCCGCTGGGAGCCACGAGTCCGGCGAGCAAGTTGGCCACGGCCAACGGCGTGCCCGGCGCCGGGTTCCAGGCCAGCAGCAGCGCAGGCGCGGCCGCTGCCCACCTCGGCGCGTCTGCCGGCTCGCGTTCGAGCACCACGGCAGTCTGCGGATTCGCTGCCGCGACGGCGCGCACCAGATCGCCTTCTCCCGCGGACTCGTTCGCACCGAAAACGATCGCACAGGCCCGTACGGTCTTCGCAGCCGCGGCCGCCGCGCCGGGATCGGACGCGCCGATCTCGACGACGCGCGTGTTGGGAAGCGCGGCGCGCAGCGCGGCCAGCGTAGCGGCGTCGGCGCCGATCGCACCGAGCGTCGTGAGCGTCTTCGGATCGAAAGGTAGCACGCTGCCATCGTTGCGCAGCAGCACGGCGCCGTTTTGCACGAAACGCCGCGAAAGCGTGTCGCCGTCAACTTTAGGGGGGCGCTGCGCGTGTGCGCGGATGCGCTTGACCGTGCGCGCGACGCGCGACGTCGACGCCAGTTCTCCGGACGTGCCGATAACGAATCCTTCGAAGCGCACGTCGCGCGCGAGCATCGTTGCGAGCGCGGTGCGATTCTGACAAAACGATGCCGTGCTGCCGTCGCGCAGCACGCACGTCACCGCGCCGACGCCGCCATCTACGATCGCGCTGCGTAGAGGCGGCCATTCGGCTTCGCGTAGCGCGCGCACGGAACCGTGTCCCGTTCCCGGAAATGCAGCGGCGATGACGCCCGCATGCTGCATCGCGCGCACCAGCGTTGCTGCAATCCGCTGCGAGAGAAGCGCTTCGGAACCGAAACGATCCAGCGGGACCGCCGCCACGCTGGCGCCGCTCCCGCGCGCCTGGCGCGCCAACTCGAGTCCGTACGAGCGCGCCATCGCCGTATCCCAGGCGGCCGCAATCGTCATCGGCGACGCCAACGGCGTCGAGGCGTCGACCATCGCAAGCCCGTTGTGCGCGAGCACTTGCGGTTGCGGCGACACTCCGAGCGTGAGAGCGAGAGCGATCAAAACGAGCGATCGGGCGTACAATCGCACGACGGTACCTCCAGGAGATGACGAAAATCTGCGCCCGGTCAGAATCGAACTGACAACCTCGGCCTTAGGAGTGCCTTGCTCTATCCAATTGAGCTACGGGCGCGCATCGGACTTCGTACCCGAGGAGCGCGGCGAGGTCCTGCGGCGAAAGAGAGCCACGTCATGGATTACGCACTCCTCGAGCGCCAGGTTGAGTCGCTGCTAGCCGACGAGTCCGATTTTATTGCGAACGCTGCGAACTTTGCCGCGTTCGTGTATTCGGAACTACCCGACATCAATTGGGCGGGCTTCTATTTCCTCGCGCCTAACGGCGATTTGGTACTGGGGCCATTCGGCGGCAAGCCTGCCTGTACGCGTCTGCCCAAAGGGCGCGGCGTCTGCGGCGCGGCCGTGGAGCAGGCACAGACGATGGTGGTCGAAGACGTCAACGCCTTTGGCGATCACATCGTGTGCGACAGCGCGTCGTCGTCGGAGATCGTCGTACCGATGATCCTCGGCGGCAGCGTCACCGGCGTCTTCGATATCGACGCGCCGATGACATCGCGTTTTAGCGACGACGACCGCGCGGGCATCGAAGCGCTGGTGAAACGCTTCGTCGCTTCGACGTGAAGCTGCATCCGGATCTCGTTGCGATCTATGACGCCCTTGAAGAGCGCGCGTGGTTTCCCGATTACCGCCGCGTTCGCGAGGATGCGCTACGCGCGTTTGCTGCGCGCCGGCAGCCGCCCGATCCGCGTCTGCACGTAGACGACCTGCAGGTCGACGGGCTCAGCGGCGCGATTCCATTACGCACGTATCGCGCATCGGGACGCGCTACGTCCGATTGCGCGGTGCTGTATTTTCACAGCGGCGGCTATTTCATGGGCAGTATCGACGGCGACGACGAATATTGCCGCATGTTGGCGCTCGAACTTGGCACGCTCGTCATATCGTGCGGGTATCGCTTAGCGCCCGAACATCCGTTTCCGGCGGCGGCCGATGACGGATATGCAGCGCTGCTCTGGGCGGCGCAGCGCGCGAAACGCATTGCCGTCGCGGGACGATCGGCTGGCGCGGGACTCGCGGCCGGTCTAACGCTGCGCGCGCGGGACGAAGGCGGCCCTACAATCGCATTTGCATCGCTCCAAGTTCCGATGCTCGACGATCGCATGCAGACGCCGTCGGCGCTTTCGGTGACCGACGTGCGTATCACCGACCGTGCCAAAATTGCCGGCTGTTGGGAGGCGTATGCGGGCAAGAACCGCGAGCGACTTTCGCCGTATGCCGCACCGGCGCGCTCCGACGATCTGTACGGACTACCACCGACGTTCGTGCACGTCGTAGAGCACGACCCGCTGCGCGACGAAGGCATCGCGTATGCAAGCCGCCTGGCACAATCCGGCGTGCCGACGGAACTGCATCTCTCGCCGGGCGTGTATCACAATTTCGAAAACGTCATCCCACAGAGTGCGATCGCGCGGCGCGCGTGCGCACTGTGGATTGCCGCGCTTCGGGAGGCCTTGATATGAAGTGGGAATTCCACCAAGTCGACGTGTTTACGCGCGAGCCGTTTGGCGGCAATCCACTTGCCGTCTTTCCCGACGCCGAGGGACTCGATGCAACGACGATGCAGAAAATTGCGCGAGAGATGAACTGTTCCGAAACCACGTTCGTGCTGCCGCCCTCCACATCAGATGTGACTGCGCGAGTGCGCATCTTTACACCGGGACAAGAGCTGCCGTTCGCCGGTCATCCGACGATCGGCACCGCGTTCGTACTCGACGCGCTCGGTCGCATTTCGTCGGACGCGTTCGCGTTTGAGATGGGCGTCGGCCCGGTGTCTCTGCGGCGCGAAGCGCCGATGTATTGGATGACGCCGCCGCCGGCGAGTGCGCGCGCCCCCATCGCGCGCGCCGCCGACGTCGCCGCTGCGTTGCACCTGCCCACCGACGCGTGCGCGTACGATCCCGTCATGGCCGGTACCGGCATGTTATCGTTTCTCTGCGTGATGCTGACCTCGCGCAACGCCGTGGACGACGTCACGATCGATCGCGCCGCGCTCGCGCGCATCGCCGGAGCGGAGATCGGCGCGGGCGACGTGCTGCTCTTCGCATGCGATGGCGGGTCGGCGTATTCGCGTATGTTCGCGCACACGAGCAGCGGCATCGGCGAAGACCCGGCGACCGGCAGCTCCGTCGCCCCAATGTTCGCGGCATTGGCGGCGTACGGCAGGCTCGATCAGGTAACGTTTCCGTTTGTCGTGCATCAAGGCGTAAAAATGGGACGGCCGAGCGAACTTTTCGTGCGTCGGCAACCGTCGCTGGCGCCCGCTGCCATAGAAGTCGGGGGCACGGCGGTTGGGATGCTGCGCGGCACGCTCGCGCATGACAATCCTGCCTAGCGTCGAATTGTACGACGATGCACAGATCGCAGCCCAACTGGCCGACGGGGTTCGGCCTGGTCTTCATTCACGCGGGAGCGCTGCTCGTGCTCTGGCCGGCATTCTTCAGCTGGCCGGCAATTCTCGGAGCAGCGATCCTCGCATATGCGACCGGAGCGTTGGGCATTACGCTGTGCTATCACCGCACGCTCACGCACCGCAGCGTACGCATGGTGCGCCCGCTCGAGTATGCGCTGGCGCTGCTAGGCACCCTCGCATTTCAAGGCGCGCCGATCCAATGGGTCGCCACGCACCGTAAGCACCATGCGCACTCCGATCACGACGGCGATCCGCACAGCATCGAGCTCGGCTTCCGCTGGGCGCATTTCTCGTGGCTCGTGCGTTCGAACCCCGACGTGCCGCGCGGCAACGACCTTAAACGCTACGCGCCCGATCTGTGGTCGCAACCATACTATCGCGCACTCGAAGTGTTGCACGTGCCGCTACAAATTGCGTTGGCGTTCGCACTCTTCTATTTCGGCGGCTGGCCGTGGCTTGTGTGGGCCGGCTTCGCGCGGTTGGTTTTCACGTATCACATCACGTGGCTGGTCAACAGCGCCTCGCACTCGATGGGCTATCGTTCGTACAAGACCACCGATCAGTCCACGAACTCGTGGTGGGTTGCGCTGCTTGCATTTGGCGAGGGCTGGCACAACAACCATCACGCTTTTCCGTTTTCCGCTCGTCACGGCATACGCAAACGCGAGATCGACGTGACGTGGTGGAGCATCAAGGTATTGCAGGCGCTCTGCCTGGTGGATCGCGTACGCGTTCCCAGCGAGGCGGCGCTAACGCGCCTGCGGCTTCCAAAAGCGCCCAAAACCGCACCCACGAACTAAGGAGTACTGCATGTCTCGTTCCGTTGGTTTTCATTTGCTGCTAGCCGCTTCGCTCGTCGCGATGCCCGTGATGGCAAACGCGGCGGTAACACCTGCGCCTGTAGCGAGCGCCGCAGCCGCAGCAAGCCCGGCACCCACTGCCACGATGTCTCCCGATAAGGCTCACGCGCTCGCGCTCAACGTGCTCGCGCAGTTGGAGAACGGCCGCATCGACCGATCGATGTTCACCGATGCGATGAACGCGCAGTTGACCGACACGCAGTTGCTGACCCTCTCGGGCGAACTGCGTCCGCTCGGGCTGCCGTACACCACGGTGCTGAGCACCCAAGATGTCGGCGGCGGTTTGACGACGTATACGTTCTGGCTGCACGAAGGCTCGGGCGCATTCGACGAGATTATGACGCTCGATCAAAACGGTAAGGTCGCCGGTATCAACTTCGCTCGCGACACCTCGCACTGATCGTAACGGACGTGTCGTGAGCTCGATCCACACGCGTCTGAACGATCTGCTCGGCGTCAAAATACCGCTACTCAATGCGCCGATGACTCCGCAAGCCGGTGGAGCATTGGCGCGTTGCGTTTCCGGCTGCGGCGCCTTCGGCATGCTGGGTTTCGATGAAGACGAAACCGTCGAGCAGATCGAAGGGCAGCTCGCCATCCTCAAAGCCGGCAACCCGCCGCCGTTCGGTATCGGTTTGGTGGCGTGGGTCTTGCAGCGCCGTCCAGACTTGCTAGATCTCGCCATCGCCGCGAAACCGACGTTCATCAGCGTCTCCTTCGGCGACCCCACTGCATACATCGCACGTGTGCGCGCGGCAGGCATCCTCACCGGATCGCAAGTGCAGAATCGCGCATCGGCACACGTCGCACTCGATGCGGGTGTCGACGTCCTGGTCGCGCAAGGCACCGAGGCCGGCGGTCACACCGGTGCGGTGGGCACGCTGCCGCTGCTGCAGATCGTGCTCGGCATGACCGATAAACCGGTTATCGCCGCGGGCGGCATCTCCACCGGGCGCGGCTTTGCTGCCGTTTTGGCGGCCGGTGCCGCGGGCGCCTGGGTCGGCACACCATTTCTCTTGGCGCGTGAGAGCCGCACGACGCCGCAAGCGCAAGCCGTCATCGCGAGCAGCGACGAGACACAGACGGTGCTCACCAGCGTCTTCGACCGCATTCAGCATAAGGGCTGGACGACCGAATATCGCGGGCGCGCCCTGCGCAATGCATTCGTGGATCGATGGAACGGACGCGAAGAGGAGATGATGTCGCGGCCGCAGGCCGAGAACGAGTTCGTTCGCGCAAAAGTTGCACGCGATTACACGCTTGCGAATATTTACGCGGGTCAGTCGGTCGGCACGTTGCGCGGCATTCGCGCCGCTGCCGACATTGTCGCAGATCTGGAAAAGGAAACGATCGCTGCGCTAAACGCGGCGAAATCGCTCACCTAATTCCCGGACAAAGTGGAGCCGTTGACGGGGATTGAACCCGTGGCCTCGTCTTTACCAAAGACGTGCTCTACCACTGAGCTACAACGGCCTATGCAGTTTTTGTTTGGAGCGGGCGGCGGGAATCGAACCCGCGACTCTTGCTTGGAAGGCAAGGGCATTACCATTATGCAACGCCCGCGTCGTGGTGGGCAGGGCTGGATTGCTGTAATCTCGGCCATGCTTCTGCCCTGTGCCGCGGTTGCCCGCACGTGGTCCCGCCTAGCGCCCGCCGACGAATATTTCGGCCGTCAAAAGATCAGCATTCTCGGTATTCGCAACGAGCTGCGCGACACCACGCTGCGCGTGCACTATACGCCCAAGCGCGCTTCCGATCAGCTGCGCGCCTGCGAGTCGATTCAAGACGCGCTGCAAGACTTCGCGTCGAAGTATCCGCGCGACAACTGGCTGCCGCCGATGATCATTCAGCTCGAACAGCTCTATTCCGCCATGACGGGTCACGTCGGCCACGTGCGTTACGTGCAGTTTCGCGCCTGGGCCCAACGAAAACTCCGTGCAGAAGGCCGCCCGCACTAGGATCTCACGATTAGGCGAGTCGATTAACAATCTTCTTGTAAAGTTCGTCGCGATCGTCGATCGGATCGAGCACGACGACTTCGGCCTCGTCTCCGTCGGCTTGCGGCGCGATGGCCACCGTTACGAGTCGACGAGCGCACACGTCCATGCAGGTCGTCCCCACCGCGCGAATTTTCCCCCAATGGCCATCTTCTTTTAGGCGCTTCTTCAGCCAGTCGCGCAGGTTAAAATCACCGATTTTCGCGGCGACGTCGGGATCTTCGTCGGGAATACGCTCTTTGTAGCACTTCTCACACACTAAGATGAGGCCGGACTTGAACCACTTGGGTTTTACGTGCTGCATGGCGCTTTCGTAGGGAACAATGGAGCCGGCGGTGGGACTCGAACCCACGATTGGCAGTTTACAAAACTGCTACTGTAGCCGCTGAGTCACGCCGGCGTAGCGTTTTCAGCGAGCGTAGCTCACGGAAAACGTGGAGCCGACATTTAGCCGGCGGCTTGGAATTCGAACTCGGCTAAATTCTTTTCGATCTTGCGTTTGACGCGCTGCAGCGCGTTGTCGATCGATTTGACGTGACGGCCGAGATCGCGCGCCATCTCTTGGTACGATTTGCCTTCGAGATACGACTCCAGAACCTGCGATTCGAGATCGGAGAGATTCTGACGAATGCGCTGACGGATGTCGTCCGAGACTTCCTGCGTGACGACCAGCTCTTCCGGATCCGACGTCTTCTGGGATGCCATTACGTCGAGTAGCGTACGTTCGCTGTCTTCATCGTAGATCGGCTTGTTGAGCGAGATGTACTGATTGAGCGGAATGTGCTTCTGACGCGTCGCAGTTTTAATGGCCGTGATGATCTGGCGCGTGATGCATAGCTCGGCGAATGCGCGGAAGCTCGAGAGCTTGTCGGCCTTAAAATCGCGAACGGCCTTATAGAGACCGATCATCCCTTCTTGGATAATATCTTCGCGATCGGCGCCGATGAGAAAATACGACTTCGCCTTGATGCGGACGAAATTCTTATATTTGTTCAGGAGATACTCCATCGCGAGCGGGTCGCCGCCTTTTGCGATGGCCACGAGGTCTTCGTCGGGACGCTCGTGATATTCCAGTCCATCGGAAACGGGCTGGGTCATTGCCATTGTCTGCCTTTGCCCTCGTCTAGGGGAAGTGACGCCGGCAAATCGCGGGCCTGGGCCCATCGCGCGCGTGGCATCCCGAACAGTATAGGAGGGCACCCCTCCCGAGTCAAGTTAAAGAGTAGGAAGTGCGTCTCGCTGCCTGACTGCTTCGTAAAGCAGGACGGCAGCCGCCACAGAGGCGTTTAGGGACGCCACGCGGCCGTGGAGCGGTATGGAGATCAAATAGTCGCACGCCCGCCGGACCAACGGCGCCAAACCGGTCCCCTCGGCGCCAATGACCAACGCCAGGTCACGCCCAAGATCGGCCTGCGTCATCTGCACCGCATCGTCACCGGAGTCGGCCCCGGCCACCCAGACGTTGGCCTTCTTAAGCACGCGGATCGTGTCGGCCACGTTGGCTACCCGGACGATCGGCAGATGTTCGGTAGCGCCCGCAGCCGCTTTGCGCACGGTCGCATTCACGCCCGCAGCGCGTCGGTCGGGCACGATAACGGCATCGGCACCCGCGCACTCCGCGGTACGCACGATCGCGCCGAGGTTGTGCGGGTCCGTGATGTGATCGGCCAACACGAAGAGATGTGGCTTTCCGTCGGTACGCGGGCGCAGCACGTCGTGCAGGCCCGTGTACTCGAACGGCTCGCCCATGGCAACCAAACCTTGATGCGCTTTATATGGAAGACGATCGAACCAGGCACGCTGCTCGAAACGCACGGGCACATTGAGGGCTTTCGCTCGATCGACGATCTTGCGCAGCATGGGATCGCGTTTGCGGTCGTCGGCCACGTGCACGGCACGCAGCTCCAGCCCCGCTTCGAGGGCTTCATCAACGGCGTGAATGCCGTAGAGCACGTCGTCGAAATCGAGCGCCGCGCGTTTTATCCGATCGTGTGCCACGCCATACCGTCCTTCGAATCTTGCACTTCAATACCACATGCCAGCAGCGCGTCGCGCAGGCGGTCCGATGCGCCCCAGTCTTTCTGCACGCGAGCCTGCGCGCGCATTGCCAATACGCGGTCGAGCGCTTCGCGCGCGCTTACTCCATCGAAAGGTGGCGCGTCGGGCAGCTCCCGAGCCAATCGTTGCGGCAAGTCCGCTGGTAGCGCCGCTCGCTCCGGCTCTTGCGACCAGCTTTCGTCGGGCGTGAGGCCCAGGAGATGCAGCGCCTTTGCGTACGCGGCAAATGCCGTTGCGCGTTCGGATGCCTCCACGCCCGCGATGCCACCGGCAAACTCCAGCACGTGCGCCAGAGCAACGGCGGTATTCACATCGTCGTCGAGCGCCGCGCACACGCGGTCGAGCAGCGGACCGTCGGCAGCCGCAGCCGGGTCGGCCGAAGCGTACAGCTCGCGATAGGCGCGCTTGAGTTTCTCCAGCGTACCGATTGCCGCCGCAATCGTCTCTTCGGTGTAGTTCATCACCTTGCGATAACCGGTCTGCAGAAACAACAACCGCAGGGCCATCGGGTCGTGTCGCTCCAGCAGCGCCGAAAGCGGCTCGAAGTTACCGAGCGACTTCGAAATCTTCTTTCCGTCGTGCAGCAGCAGGCCGCCGTGCACCCACACGTTGGCCATCGGCGGATGCGCCATCAGCGGCTCGCTCTGCGCGATTTCGTTCTCATGGTGCGGAAAAATTAAATCTGCGCCGCCACCGTGAATGTCGAAGCCGTAATCCCCGGCATCGAGCAGCTCGCGCGACATTGCAGAGCACTCGATGTGCCAGCCCGGGCGCCCCGCTCCCCAGGGCGACGGCCACGATGGCTCGCCCGGTTTGGCGAACTTCCATAGCGCGAAGTCCAGAGGATCGTCCTTGCGCTCGTCCACGTCCACGCGCGCGCCCGATTCGAGCTCCGCGATGTTGCGATGCGCCAGCTGCCCGTAGCGTTCGAACTTCGCCACGCGATAGTACACGCCGTCGGGCGTCACGTACGCATAATCTTTCTCCATGAGCCTGCCGATCATCATGAGAATCGGCTCGATGAACGCGGTCGCATAGGGCTCGACGTCGGGTTCGCGCACGCCCAAGCGGCGCATCGAGCGTTTAAACGAATCGTAGTATGACTGCACGATGTCGTGCCAGTTTTCGCCGGTTTCGCGCGCGCGCGCAATACTGCGGTCGTCGATGTCCGTAACGTTCTGCACGTACGTTACCTCGAATCCGGTATGCACGAGATAACGGCGGAGCACGTCAAAAAAAAGAAACGAGCGCGCGTGGCCGATATGCGCTTCGGCCGACGGCGTAAGGCCGCAGACATACACGCGTACGCGATTTCCTTGCAGCGGTAAGAACGGTTCGACGCGTCGCGTGCGAGTGTTATATAGCTGCAGCGGCATCGTGATCGCCCGCATCGCGCAGGCGAAGCAGGCGTTCGAGATCTCCGACGCGCGCTTGCAAATCGGAGATAAGTTGCGCGTTCGGGTCGGGCATTTCAACGCGCGGACGATTCGGCACGGCTTGGACGGGGCGGCCATCTTGGATGACGACGCGCGCGGGAATACCAACCACCGTCGCGTTCGCGGGAACATCTTTGACTACCACGGAACCGCCGCCGACCTTCGCGTTGTCGCCGAGCGTAATCGCACCGAGCACCGCGGCGCCGACGCCGACGGTGACGTTATCGCACAGCGTGGGATGGCGTTTGCCGTGCGAGAGGCTGGTGCCGCCCAGCGTAACGCCTTGGTAGATCGTGCAGTTGTCGCCAACCTCGACCGTCTCTCCGATGACGACACCCATGCCGTGATCGATGAAAAACGATTGGCCAATCTGAGCGCCGGGATGAATCTCGATGCCCGTGAGAAAACGCGCCACGTGCGCGAGCCAGCGCGGCAGGAGCGGAATGCCCGCCCGGTGCAGCGCGTGGGTAACGCGGTAGGCCGTTATCGCATGGAATCCGGGGTACGACAGCACCACGTCAAGCCAGCCGCGTACGGCCGGGTCGCGTTCGAGTGGAGCCCGCAGATCGGACAGAAAAGTTTGCGCCGGATTGCTCATGTCGTCAATCTATAGTAAACCGCACCGTCAAGGAGGCCTACAACCTCTTCTACTCTTCGGGCGGTTTCGTGCCGTGCATGGGTTCGAACGGCTTGCCGTCGGGCCCGTACGCGATGGGCACCAGGCCGCGGCCATGCAGGATGTGCGAGTTGATGGCCCCGACTCGCATCAAGATGCGGTCATGGCCCAGCAGCGGAAAGAGCAGCTCCAACGGCGGCCCTTCGCGAAAGCCGGTCAACGCCATCCGAACAGACGCGAGCGCGTCGTCGGCCGTCAGGCCGAATTCCTTGGCGATTTCGGTCAGGTCGTGCCGCAGATCCAATCCGCGCAGTTCGTTGGCCGCATCCACGTATTGTGCGACCGAATCCAGATAGAACAGTACCGTTCGCGAGCGCAAACGTTCGAGCTCTAACGCCGGTACGATGCACGACTCTTCGCGCAATTCTTCGACGAACGGGCGCGCCTCTTCGAGCGTTGTTAACTGCGAGCGGTACGCTTCTAAAAACGTCGTGATCCACGCGCGCGCCGCTTCCGGAATAGGATCTTCCAGCAGACGCCAGCGCTGCATGAGCGTCGCGAGATCGTCGATGTCGCTCATCGCGCCTCCACGCACGCGACGGCATATGCGGCGATACCGGAGCCGTCGCCGGTGTAGCCCATGCCTTCGCTCGATTTCGCCTTCACGTTCACGCGCGAGACGTCGACCTGCAGCCGTTCCGCAACGTTGGCGCGCATTGACGCAAGATGCGGAGCAAGCTTCGGGCGTTCCACTACGACGGTCGCATCCACGTTCTCGATGCGGTACCCCGCATCGCCCAGCATTTGCGCGCAGCGCTCCAACAATTGCATAGAGTCCGCATCTTTCCAGCGCATATCGGAATCGGGGAAGTGCGCGCCTACATCGCCGAGCGCGGCGGCGCCCAAGAGCGCATCGCAGATAGCGTGCGCGAGCACGTCGGCATCGGAATGACCCAACGCTCCCGTCTCGTGCGCGATCTCCACGCCGCCGGCCACAAACGGTCTGCCCGCAACCAGACGATGCGCGTCGAAGCCGTGCCCTACACGCATTGACGCAACAGGGCCTCCGCGCGAACCAGATCGTCGGGAACCGTTACCTTAAAGTTGTCGCTCGATGCGGGCACTACGGTCACGCACACGCCAGCGCGTTCGAGCACGGCGGCGTCGTCGGTTACGCGCGCCCCGTCTGTGCGCGCGGCTGCGTGCGCCGCTTCTAGATCCGAGCGCATCGCAAACTGCGGCGTCTGCGCGCACCACAACGTCGCGCGATCCAACGTGCGTTCCACGAGCAGCGTCTGCGGATCCGCTACCTTCACGGTGTCCACCATCGCTGCGGCCAGCAGCGCCGCGCGGCCGGGTCCCACCAGCGCCATGCCGGCTAGCACGTCGGCAGCGCGCACCAACGGACGCGCGGCATCGTGCACCAATACCGCGTCGCACGCGCGCGAAAGAGCGGCCAATCCTAGCCGGACGCTGTCCTGCCGCGTCGCGCCGCCATCCACCACGCTGCACGGCACCGTGAAAAATGTGCGTGCCAATTGCCCCATCGCCGCGGCGGTTTCGCGCTCGGTCACGATGACGGCCTCGGCGATCTCACGCATCGCCCCCAACGTACGCATGCACCAGCCCGCCAGTGGAAGTCCGGCCACCTCGACCAGTTGCTTCGCGCGTCCCATACGCGTGCCGCGCCCGGCAGCGACGATGACGACACCCCACGTCATACGGCGGCACCCTCGCGTTTGGGCCTCGCGAAGATTAATCGGCCGGCAGCCGTCTGTAACACGCTGGTGACGACCACCTCGGAAGATTCGCCGATGAGCCGACGTCCGTGTTCGACCACAATCATCGTGCCGTCGTCCATATAGGCGACGCCTTGATGCGGCTCTTTGCCTTCGCGAACGATCTGCACGAGCAGCTCTTCGCCGGGCAGCACCGCCGGCTTTACCGCTCCCGCGAGTTCGTTGATGTTGAGCACCGGTACGCCCTCGACGTGCGCGACCCGGTTGAGGTTGTAGTCGTTGGTCACCAGTTTGCCGCCGCGTTCGAGCGCGAGGCGTACCAGCTTGGCGTCCACGCTTCCCGGCGGCATGTCGTCATAATCGCGTTCGCCGATCTCGATATCCACCAGCTCTTGCAAACGCGCCAACACTTCGAGCCCACGGCGGCCGCGCGCGCGCTTCATCGAGTCCGCCGAATCGGCGATCGTTTGCAGTTCGTGCAACACGAAGCGCGGCACCACCAACGGCGCTTCTAAAAATCCGCTCTGTACGATCTCGACGATGCGACCGTCCACGATCACCGACGTGTCGATGAACTTCGCAACGCCGCCCGCCGAAAGCGCGTTGCTACCGACCGGCACCAAACGCAGTTTCGCGCCGACGCGCGCGCCGAGATATGCCGCAAACACCGACACGATGATATAGAGCAGAATCGCAACGTAGCTGCCGGTGCGATTGGCCAGTGAAATGAACTCGAAGAGAATCGACTTGATCAGAAATGCGATGACGAGGCCGACGATCAATCCCAACGCACCGCCCGCGAGTTCGGCCGGGGCCAGTCGCTCCATCGCGCCTTCGGCCACGCTCAGCTCGTCTTCGAAAAACGACTGCGCGAGCGGGGCGAGCAGCAAGCCGACGACGGCGCCCACCACGGGCGAACCCAGCAGCAGCGCAAACTGCACGCCTTCGCTCGCAAAGTGCTGTGATAGGATGCTCAGATACGCTTCGCGCCCGAGGAGAAATCCGGTCACGGCAAACACGACCGCAAATACGACCCGTAGCATTGCGCCGGAAAGATTTGCTACGCGAATGTTACGAACGCTCCGCATACGTCGTTGGCAACGAACTGCCCGCGGCGCGTCAAACGGACGAACGAATCGTTGATGTCGAGGAGACCCGCATCGCGCAGTTCCGGAATAATCGAGGCGTAAAATTGCATGAAATCGATCCCGTAACGCTCTTTGAACGCCGCTAGGCAGACCCCTTGCGACGTTCGCAAGGAGAGCATCGCCGCCTCGCCCGCGCGCTTGGGACCTTCCAGCCGTTCGCTCTCGCCGGGAATTGCCTCGCCTCCCAACGCTGCCGCCACGTACGTCTGCAGCGATCGCGTATGCGTCGAGCGCGTGCCGTAACGATACGAAGCGGCGCCGACCCCAAAGCCGATGTAGTCGCCGTTTGCCCAATAATTCGCGTTGTGCGCGCTCTCGTGCCCGGGTCTAGCAAAGTTGGATATCTCGTAATGCTCGAATCCCGCAGCCGTTAGCGTGTCGATGGCCGCTGCGTAGAGATCGGCTTCCAGTTCGTCGTCGGCAAACGCTTGCGGTTCACGCGCCTGCCAAGCGGCGTATGGCGTCCCCTCTTCGATCGTCAGCCCGTACGCGGACACGTGATCGGTTTGCAGCTCGATCGCGCGCTGCAGTGAGTACGCCCACGACGCGCGCGTTTGGCCCGGCACCCCAAACATGAGATCCAGCGACACCGAACGGATATCCGCGTCGCGTACCAATTGAATGACGCGGGCAATTTGCTCGACCGTATGCTTGCGTCCCAGCGTCGCGATTTCCGACGGGACAAACGACTGGACGCCAATCGATACGCGGTCGATGCCGGCAGCGCGGTATGCGCGCATATCGTCGGGCGCGACGAGTTCGGGATTTACCTCGAGCGCGATCTCGCGGAAGCGGTCGCCACCGAAACGGCGGCGCAGCAAATCCGTGAGTCGCGCGATGGTTGCGGCATCGTATTCGTTGGGCGTGCCGCCGCCGTAAAAGATCGTCTGGGCCGCCACCGGCGACGTGCGTTGTATCTCCGCTTCTAGCGCGCGGAGATAGTCATCGGCCGCGCTGCGTTTGTGCGGCCATTTTGCGAAATCGCAATACGGACAGATATACGGACAGAACGGCAGATGAACGTAGAGACCAAGCACTACACCTTGGCGCCCAGGTGCGGGGCCAGAAGCGCGGTGATCTTACCGACCACGTCGTTGTTAGCTTCTTCAACCGCGGCGTGAATGGCGTGCCGGATGGCGTTGCGACTCGCGCGGCCGTGCGTCACAATGCAATTGCCGCGCAATCCCAACAGCGGCGCGCCGCCGTACGTTTCGTAATCGAACTTACGGCGCAGTCCGCGCAGCGCCGGCGCCATCAAGGCGGCGCCGACTTTCGTGAGCAGGCTCCCGCCCAGCAGCGCCTCTTTCATCACGCGACCGAGATCGGAGATCATGCCTTCGCCCGTCTTGAGAATGACGTTGCCGACGAACCCATCGGCAACGATCACGTCGGCGATGTTGCGAAAGAGATCTTTGCCTTCTACGTTACCGATAAAGTTGATGGGCGCGACATCGAGCAGCTTCGCCGCCTCGAGCACTTGCTCGTTGCCTTTGCTGCGCTCTTCGCCCACCGACACGATGGCGACACGCGGGTTCTCGATATGCAGCGCGGCCGTCGCATATGCGGAGCCCATGATGCCAAACTGCTGCAGCCACTCGGGGCGGCAGTCCACGTTGGCGCCGGAGTCGAGCAGCACGGTCGGTCCGTTGAGCGCGGGCCACACGGTCGCGATAGCGGGACGAGCCACGCCTTCGATCGTTCGCAATTTCACCAAGGCGATAGCCAGAAAAGCGCCACTGTTCCCCGCCGAGACCACGCCGGCCGCTTCGCCGTTCTTGATCATGTTCACGGCGATGCCAAGCGAGGTCTTATCGGACTGGCGCAGGGCCTGCGACGGCCCTTGGTCCATGGGGACGGCTTCGGGAGCGTGGACGATGCGCAGGCGCCCTGGGGGGAGCAGCGGCTTGATGCGCTCCTCATCGCCGACCAGGACGATGTCGGCGTCGCACTCGTCGGCAGCGAGGAGTGCTCCGGCGACGATCTCTTCAGGTGCCTTGTCGCCGCCCATGGCGTCGACTGCAATCGTCGGTCTGCTCATCGAGGAATAAGGCGCTCCCTTGCTGCTGAGTGTGGGCGAACGAAAGGGCGGGGCATCAGACGCGCCCGCTCGGGACCCCGTGTTTGGGGGACGCGACGGGAATCCTTGCAAGCGAAGGGCGCCCGTGGTAGTATCCCCAGGTTGTCCCGCTCGGGATATTTCTGCTTTAGAGGATATACGCGATGGCGAAGCGCTGTGAAATTTGCTCCAAAGGCCCCATGGCCGGTAATAACGTTAGCCACGCGATGAACAAGACGCGCCGCCGCTGGCTGCCCAACCTGCAGTCCGTCAAGATCGACGACAAAGGCACCCACCGCACTGCCCGCGTGTGCGCCCAATGCCTGCGTTCGAAGAAAGTAACCCGCGCGGTCTAAACTCCGCCACCGGCCGAAACAAAAGCCGCCCATTACGGGCGGTTTTTTATTTGGCAAGGTTGCTCTCTAGAGCGTCGAATTCGACGAGCGTGCGCGTAATCTCGGAAGGTTCGAGCGTCACCAAATACTCCAAACGCACGTGCGAGGTATCGATGGCCTTGAGTAGCACCGAGCAGAGCACCGGGCCTCGCCGACTCGGTGCAAACGAGAGCGTAAAGAGGCCGCCGGCGATCGGGAAACTGCGCATCGGTCCGTTGCCCGAGTTGATTTCTGCTAAGTAATCGCGCACGTCGCGGAGTTCGTATACACCCGCCGTCACGCCGAACGCGGCGTTGACAGGCGGCGCGAATGCATGCACGCGCACGCGCAACAGATCTAACCCTTCGGGTTCGGCGATCTCCGGATGCTCGAAGCCGCGCACGTCGATACGCGCGTAGGGTTTCGCATCGTCGTGTCCCAGGCGAATCTCGTGCGGCGTCATGCGTGCCTCACTGCGCGAAGTGATCCCATCCGGATCGCGCGAGTTCCCGCTCGTTCCCGCCGATTATGACGCGCAGCGCGCGTTCCTCGCAGGCCACGCCAATGCGCGTAAGCGCGCGTCCGAAGTGCGATCGAAAGCGGCTCGCAAGGTGCCCGAACGCGCGTGGTGCAACCGCGACGAGCAGCTCGAAATCCTCGCCGCCGGCCAACGCGTACTGTTGCGGATCGTCGCCCAGCACTCGTGCCGCCGCAACGGCAGACGGCGAGACCGGAACGTCGCGTACCAGCGCGCCGACGCCGGAACGCTCGCACAGACGGTGCAAGTCGGTGGAGAGCCCGTCGGAGATATCCATCATTGCGTGGACGTTTGCCGAGGCGCCCAGCCACACTCCTTCGCGGCAGCGCGCCTGCGGCACGCGAAACGCGCGCTGCGCTTCGTCGCCCAGCGTGCCTTCAAGCGCAACCTCGCCGCGCAGCGACTGCAGCCCCGCGCGCGCCGCGCCAAGCGGCCCGGTGCACGCGAAGACGTCGCCGGTCTTCGCGCCCGAACGCAGTTTCAGATGCGTTGCGCGTACGTCGCCGACGACGGTGATCGCGATCGTCACTGCGGGCGCGCGGGTCAGATCGCCGCCCACGATCGTGCAGTTTGCTTGGGACGCCGTGTCGGTGAGACCGACGTAGAGCTCCAGTAGATCCTCGAAGGCCACGCCGGGAGCGATGCCCAGCGCGACGGTCGCGACGACCGGCCGAGCGCCCATGGCCGCGATGTCGCTGAGATTCGCGGCCATTGCGCGCGCACCGATCTCTCGCCACGACATCCAGGCATGCGAAAAATGCACGTCTTCGATCAGCGCGTCGGTCGTGATGACGCTGCGGTGCGATCGCGACGGTTGCCACACGGCAGCGTCGTCGCCGATGCCCACGTACGCGCGCGATGCGCCGCGTTCCGCGATGGCGCGAATCGCGCCGATCAAATCGTCTTCGCGCAGAGCGTGCGCCTGCGTCAAGGCAGCAGCATGCGCAGATGCCGCAGCGTCGCCGCGGGATCCGGCGTCCCGAACACCGACGAGCCCATGACCAGCACGTCTGCGCCCGCACGAACGATCTGCTCCACGTTCGCGGCACCGACGCCGCCGTCCACTTCCAGCGCGCAGGCGGGATTGCGTCGATCGATGAGTTCGCGCGCCGCACGCAGTTTCTCCAACGAGCGCGGGATGAACGACTGTCCGCCGAAGCCGGGGCTGACGCTCATGACGAGCACCATGTCGCAGTCGTCGATCACGTCGTCGAGCATCGCGATCGGCGTCTGAGGACAGATCGCCACGCCGGCTTTCGCGCCGCCTTTGCGCACGTGCGTCAGCAGGCGCTGCGCGTGCGGCGTCGCTTCGAGATGAAACGTGATCACGTCGGCACCGGCCGCGCGGAAATCGTCCACGTAGCGCTCCGGTTCGACGATCATCAGATGACAGTCGAACGGCAGTTTCGTCAGTTTGCGCAGATCGAAGACGATCTTCGGCCCCCACGTGATGTTGGGGACAAAACGTCCATCCATCACGTCGAGATGCAGCCAGTCGGCGCCGCCCGCTTCGGCTGCGGCGATCTGTTCCCCGATATGGGCGAAGTCTGCGGAGAGCAGCGACGGTGCGAATCGTACGTTCATGGCGCTCCTGGCGACGGCGAGGCTTTTTGCGTGTAGATCGCGTGCGGTTCGTCGCCCAGACGCGTCTCGCCCACCAGCACGTTGTTGACGTAGAGGTCGAGCACCGACGTGCCAAGCGCGGTGACGTTAAAATCCAATTTCTGCCCGGGCGCTGCATACGCATTGTAAAGATCGTAACGTCCGGTGGCATCGGTAACGGACAGCCGCACGTTGAGTTGCGTCTGCGCGGTAACGCCTTGCGGAACCGGTACCGAGACCAGCACGTGCGCTTGGCGCAGGATATACCCGGATTCAAATGGTCCGGCGCTCACCTGGAGTGAAACCGGATCGAACGCGCCCACTTTCGTACCCGGCGCAACGCTCTGGCGCGCGATCATGCCGTGCGCCGGCCCGCTCCGGCCCAGCGGCGTCCATACGAGCTGTCCCAGCTGCACGCCCGCCTTAGCGGCCGCCGCGCGCGCCGCGTCGGCGCTCATGCCGACAAACGACGGCACGATCGCCGTGGCACTGGATCCGCGGCTGACGGTGAGGTTCACTGATTCACCCTCGGTGACGTTCGAGAGCGGCGCGGGGTCCTGATCGATCACGTGCCCGTCGGGAATCGCCGCGTTCTTTTGATAGTTTATCTTGCCAAGGGTAACGTGTACGCGCGAAAGATCCAACGCGGCTTCGCGCATCGACTGATAACGCAGATCCGGCATCGTGCGCGCGATGATGCCGTCGCTCACCACGAACGAAATCTGGCGTCCTTCGCGCACCTGCGCGCCTTCGAGCGGCTGTTGATTGATTACTACGCCCTTGGGATAGCGATCGCTGGTGGTGCGTTCGACGACGCTGCTCGAGAGATGTAAACGTCCGACTTCGGCGTTCGCGTCGTTGACCGTCTGACCGACGAACGACGGAAGCGTCACGATGTCGGCGGGCGGCAGCAGAAAATCGTGAATGTCGCGCGCGAACCACACCAGTACCGCAACGAACAGCGCGACAACGATCGGGAAAACCCAATCGCGCGGCAGGTACTCGTGCAGCGTTTCGCGCCAGTCCTTCGCCGGAACGTCATCCGGCGCGGGCTTCGACGGCGGGATTATGCGAGCGCCTCGAGCGCGGCATCGCTCACGTGCAGGTTGCTGAACGCGCGGCGCACGTCTTCGTGTTCGTCGATCGCGTCGAGAAACGCCAACGCTTCACGCGTCTGGTCGTGCGTAGGCTCGAGCCGCGTTTTCGCGCGCACGCCCAAATACATGTCGGTGATTTCGAACCCCCGCGCGCGCAGCGCCTCGCGCACGTCGGCGAGCGCCGTCGGCTCGGTGTAGATCACCGATGCGTCTTCGTCGTATTCCACGTCGTCCACGCCGTCCACCAGCGCGTCCTCGGTAAACGCATCCTCGGACTTCTTCTGCGGATCGCACTCCAAGATGCCGACCGTATCGAACATCCACGCAACGCTGCCCGTCTCGCCCAACGTGCCGCCATTTTTCGTAAACAGGAAGCGCAGTTCGCCGGCGGTGCGGTTGCGGTTGTCGGTGGCCGCGTCCACCACCACGGCCACGCCGTGCGGGCCGTAGCCTTCGTAGCGCAGCTCTTCAATGGGCTTGTCGTTATCGACGCCGCTGCCGCGCGCGATCGCGCGCTTGATGTTGTCGGCGGGCACGTTGTTCACGCGCGCCTTCTCGACCGCCATCTTCAAGCGGTAGTTCGCCTCGGGATCGGGCGAGCCGCCGTGAGCCGCGAGGATGATCTCTTTGCTCAGCTTGGTGAAGAGCGCGCCGCGCTGAGCGTCAACTTTGCCCTTCTTCAGCTTGATGTTGTGCCACTTGGAATGTCCGGACATGGGGGATGGGGCTTCGAGCGCCGCCCACAAAACTCCGCGTACCCCTTGCGGCGAGCCGCCGATTTATTCAGATCGAGGGCAAAGAACTGGATACAGAGGCGGCTCCTTACGTCCAACTCGGCAGCCATTGGGTGGCGTTCCAATAGGCGTCGGAGATGGGCGTTCCGGCGAGGATAGGATAGAAGAATACGAATGCGGCGGCCGCTAACAGCACGTAGCCGCCCACCGATGCGGTTGCCCAGCCGCGGTTACGCGCGCTTCCCCACGCCCAGATGCGCTGGAGCACAATGGCGTTGCACAGGCAGATCAGCGGGATGTCCACGTAAAAATGGTAGGCGAACGTGATGCGCGGCGACGCCATCCATGGCAGCCACTGCAACAGATACGTCACCACGATCAACGCATAGCCTTTTCGTCGTTCGCGCCAGGCTAGATACCCCACCCACGGCACACAGATCAATCCGAACCACAGAATAATCGGGTTCGGGAGCGAGTAAATGACGCGCCGCGCATTCGGTTGAAAGTTCGCGTAATAATAGACGGGACGCAAGTCCAGCGGCCACTGCCACCACTTCGACGCATACGGGTGTTCGTTGCGCCCGCCGTCGTTGAGGTGATCGTGATACTCGAACATCGACTGCTGGCGCTCGACGATGTTGGTAAGGTTGTGGATGTCCTGCTGATTCATCACGTCCTTGGTCCACGACAGCGTATAGACGCTGGCAGTCAAGAAGACGACGGTGCACAGCGCCACGTCTAAACGAAAGCCCCGCGAATCGCCCCACTGCGGCGCCTCGCCGCGTAGCCACCAGCCCTGCGACCACACCGCCGCCAGCACCACGAAGCAGACGCCGAAGCCCATGATGCCATACCACTTGCTCGACACCAGGCAGCCCAGCGCGACGCTGAACGCCACCAGCCACCAGCGCGCCGCGGCGTTAGGCGCGACGCTCGCATCGGGGCGCAGGCGCGGAAGGATCGTCGCGCGCAGTAGCACGTAAAGCCCAAACGCGAAGTAGATGGCGGCTATCACCGTCGCGGCAGTGGATTGCGCGAAGACCAGCTTCACGACGATCAGCGAAAGCGCCGTGCCGCCGGCCAGCGACAGCAGCACGCCCCACAGCCCCTCGCTCGCCCCCCTATCGGCGCGCGCGTCGGTCGTCGCGCTCAGCCAAAAGCGATAGAACGTGTAAACCGCCGCCACCGAAAACACCACCACGATGCCTTCGGGCGTCGAAATGCGCGACTGTACGAAATGCATGCCGTCGAAGGTCAGCAGCAACGCCGCAATGGCGGAAAACACCGTCGATCCGGTAACGCGTTTGGCCAAGATGTAGAGCAGCACCACCACAATCGCGCCGCACAATACGTCCATAAAGCGCCAGCCCCACGGCGTGTCGCCCAGTCCATGCATGCCGCCGAAAAGCACCATCGAGAGCGTGATGATCAGTTTGGCCAGCGGCGGATGCGTGTTCTCGTAGATGGGCTGATGCAGCAAATACTCCTCGCCGGCTTTCGGAAAATAGATCTCGTCAAAATACTTCGTCGCCGGCAGCCAATAGTTGACGAATGAGAGCACGAACGAGAAGAGTCCTAGGCCGCCGGCTACGGCGTAGTCGATCCAGCCCTGCATGCCGACGGCACCGTCTTCGGGCAGTGCCGCAACGGCCGGCACTTCGGGCGGCAGCGCCGACGACGACACAATGCGCGCGGGTGTTTGCGCTCCGTCGGCATCGCGCTCGGTATCCAACAGCGCATAGCCAAGCCAAAAGAACGCGAGCACGTTGAGCAAGGAGATCGCGTGATCGATCGGCCCCCACAAATCGCGCGAGTTCAGAGGCAGATGGCCATCCATCGCCCGCAGATACTCGAGCGAATACACCAGATTTGCCGTCAGCGTGCACGAAAAGAAGATTGCCGCAAACAGGTAGCGGCGATCGATCGCGATGCACGCGATCAGAAACAGCACCGCATCGAAGATGTAGCGCTCGTGCATGCGCGTCATCAACAGGAAGAACGCCAGCAGCGTCAGCGCGCAGCATTGTAAGAACACCGCCGCCGTGCGCACCTGCAAATAGCGCCACACCGCCAGCGCCGTGGCGGCCAGCGCCAGCGCCCAGCCGATGGCCGCCTGCACGGGCGTATCCGGGATCCAAAACGCGCGAAAGATCGTCCAGAGGTTGAATGCATTGACGGAGTTGTAGGCGTAGTGCGAGGCACCGAACGCGTAGCGCCCCAGCAGCCACGCGCCGAGCGCAAACGGGTTCCACGTCGGATGAAACGGTACCGCAACCAAGGCTGCGAGGGCAATCGCGCACGCGATGCCCAGGCCCGTCGCCTTCACGCGCGCGGCGCGCTGCGCAGCGTTCGCAACCGCAAACGCAACGAACAACGCGATCAGCAGCGCCGCCTGGGGCTTGATCAGCAGTGAGGCCGCGAGCGATAGCCACGCGCCCACGACATAGCCGTACGTGCGTTCCGGCCGCGCGTCCGCGCGCATCAGCAGATAGACGCCTAACAGCGCGAGTCCACCGGAGATCGCATCCACCTGCCCCCACACTGCCGACACGACGATCGTCGCGGGATTGAGCACGTAGAGCGCCGCCGCGCCAAGTGCCCACCACGCCGATGCGTAGCGGCTGACGAGGCGATAGAGCAGCGCGCCTACAGCGAGATCGGCGAGAACGGCCGGCAACTTGACCAGCACGTCCAAGATGGCGCCTGCATGCGCCGCGTTTTTAAAGAACGCATCCCAAACGAACCCAATGAAGCCGAGTACGTAAAGATAGCCGGGCGGGTAGTCGACGAACCCGCCGGTCGCATAGAACTGCGAGAGCGGATGGACGACCACCATGGTCGCCCAGTATCCGAAGAGTCCGATATCGTTCTTGAAACCGGCGCTGCCGATCAGCGCGAGACGTACGACGAGGCCGACGACCAGCAAAGCCGCCAGCAAGCGGTTTACCCGGGTCCGATGATCCACTTATCGATCCACATCCGCGCGTCCCACGCGCGCCACGAGAGCGGCCAATCCGCCAGCACGGGATAGAAAAACACGAACATGCCGACGATTGCTGCCACGATAGCGACGATGCCCGCAACCGCGAGCCCACGCACTACCGGATCGTCCTGCGATCGCGCCCGTTTCCATAGCCACTGCAGCGCAATCGCATTGCATAAGCAAATCAGCGGTATGTCAACATAAAAGTGGTACGCGAAAGCGATACGCGGCGATTTCATCCACGGTAGCCACTGCATCAAGTACGTCACGACGATGAGCGCGTAGCCCTTGCGCTTTTGATACCAGGCAAGAAACCCGACAAACGGCACGCACAAAAGCCCAAACCACATATTCAGTGGATTCGGTAGCGAGATGATCTCGTAGACGCAGCAGCCGTCGGGGTCGCGCTGATTCGCACGATGATCCTCGTAGAAATAGGCTACCGGATCTCGGTCGATCGGCCATTCCCACCACTTCGATGAGTACGGATGCGTCGCTTTGAGGTGGTCGTGATACTCAAACATCGAATACTGGCGGTACACCACGTCGCTAACGTTCTTGATGTCGGCGTGGTCCATGACGGCCCGCGTCCAGATCGCGCCGTACACCGTCATCGAAATAAAAACGATGCTGATCAGCGCGACGTCCAGGCGAAATCCACGCGGGTTGCCCCACAGCGCCGGACGACGGCCTTCGATATAGTAGCGTTGGAGCCAAATCCAGATCAGCAACGCGAAACTGACTCCGTAGCCCATCACGCCGTACCATTTACTGGATACCAAACACGCGAGCGAGAGCGACAAGAGGATCAGCCACCAGCGCGCGTCTTTGCCGTTCTGCTTTACGCCCACGGCGCTCAGAACGCCCGGCGTATAGACGGCATCGCCCGCGGGCGTGCGGTACGCAACGGATGCGTCGCGACCGTACACGATCTCCAAATCTTCGGCTTCGTAGTAGAGGCTGCCGCCCTTGCTCTGCGACACGGCGCCGCGGCGCGGCGTCTTCGCAGTAGTATCGATCGCGCCGCCGTCGGCGGTCTGCAGCAGCATCGAGCCGTCTGGCTTGCGCACCGCGTGCGAGCCTTCGGCGTAGCCGATCTCTTCGTTATCTCCGCCGAACATGCGCGGCATCACCACCAGGCGCAGCAGCAGATAGATGCCCAGTGCCGCATAGACTCCCAGCACCACCACGGTCGCGTGCGATTGCTTAAAGATGAGCCCGATCGTAAGGAAGCTCAACAGGAAGCCTGCGACGAGCGACACGACCGCTGCCACGACAACGCGATACGTCAGGCCGTCGTCGGCATGCGCACGCACGCTAACCTGTTCCGCAATCCAGAAACGATAGAACGCATAAACCGCCGTCAGCGAAAAAAAGACGACGAAACCTTCGGGCGTCGCGATACGCGACTGCACGAAATGCATGCCGTCGGCAATCAGCAGCAGCGCGGCGATTCCCGCAAATACGCGCGACCCGGTGACTTGCTTTGCAAAGACGTAGAGCAGCATCACGACGAGCGCTCCGAATACCACGTCCAAGAAACGCCAGCCCACCGACGTATCGCCTGCACCGTGCAGGCCGCCGAAGAGCAACATCGAGAGCGTGATCAGCAGCTTGGTGAGCGGCGGATGCGTGGTTTCGTAGATCGCAACGTGTTTGAGATATTCCTCGCCCGCGCGGGCGAAGTAAATTTCGTCGAACACCTTGGTGGTCGGAATCCAATAGTTCACGAACGACAGCACGAACGAGACGATGCCTAACGCGCCGCAGATCGTCCAATCCACCCAGCCGCGCATACCGACGAGACCTTCGGTGGGGTCGAACCATCCGCGCGCGCCCGACGGCGTCTCCATCGTCTGCGTGCGCGCCCGCGCCGCTAATGGCGGCGCAACGCCCGCGCCCAAGCCGGCGCTCGCGACCGCAGTTTCCGTCGCCGGCTCTGCGCCGACAAACGTATAGCCGAGCCAGAAGAACGCCGCCACGTTGATGAAGGACAGCACGTGCGTCCAGATGCCCCATAGGTCGCGGGGATCCACGTTCGGTATGTGGTTGTTCGCGACGGCCAGATAGGCCAGCGAATAGATCAGGTTGAGCCACAGCACCAGCGAGAGCGCGATGGAACCCCACAGATAGCGGCGCGCGAAACCGATGGATGCGATGGCAAAGATCATGCCTTCGAAGACGTAGCGTTCGTGCATGCGCGTCGAGAGCATGAAGAACGCCAGCAGCAGTAGCGCTGCCGATTGGAAGAGCGCCGCTATGCTCTTCTCCTGCACGTAACGCCAGACGATCAGCGCCGTTGCGGCGACATCGAGCGCCATGCCCATGGCCCACTGCGGCACGGGAAACCACCACGCGATGGTCGTTGTGTCCGTCATCCAGAACGGCTGGCGGATCGACCACAAGTTAAACGCGTTGACGGAGTTGTATGCATACTCTCCAGCGCCCGCATGATATTGACCGAGGAGCTGCAGGAATACCGCGATCGGATTGGCCGTCGCGTAGAACGGGGCCGAGAGCGCGTATACCATGACCAGCGACGCAACGATGCCGATGACGCTGCCGAGTACGCGCATCGGGCGCTTCTCGCGATCCACCAATGCAAACGCGATCAGCAGCGGAATGAGGATGGCTGCCTGCGGCTTTATGAAGAGCGAGTACGCCAGCGCCAGCCACGCGCCGGCGACGTACCAGCGACCACGATCGGGCGTCTCGTCGGAGCGCATCAACAGATACACCGCAAGCAGCGCTAGGCCACCCGGAATGCTATCGATCTGTCCCCATAGTCCCGAGATAAAGATGGCTGCAGGGTTGAGCGCGAACACGCCGGCCGCAATCAACGCCCACTTTAACGACGCGAAACGCAATACGATGCGGTAGATCAGCAGCGTCACCAACAGATCGGCCGCAATCGCCGGCAACTTGATCAGAATTTTAAGGAACGTGTATCCCGGGTCCGCATGCGCGAAAAAAACGTTCCAAATCGTGCCCATCACTGCGAGCACGTAATAATAGCCCGGTGGGTAATCCGCAAAACCGATTTTCGGATAGAACTGCCAGAACGGATGTTGCGCTAGCGCGATCGCCCACGCCTCGAACGACGATACGTCATTCTTAAAGCCTTCGTTCGTGATGAAAAGCAGGCGCAACAGGGCACCGGCGACCAGAATGGCGGGCAAAATCCACCGAAGCGAAACCGGTTGGACGGACGTCCGGGCATGCGCCGATGCGTTCACGCGGGCTGCTCCTTTATATAAATGCGAGAACGCCGCTCTGAGCGGAGCGTTCGATAACCGTCAAGTGTTCGGCGGCGGCGCGGTCTGCGGCCTCTCGCGCGCCCAGCTCTCCGAGCGCGGCGACGACCCGTAGCACTTCAGCGGGCTCGATGGTGCTGCCGCGCGCATAGGCGTCGGCAACCGCAGTGCGAGCGGCCGACGGCGCTCCCGAGAGCGCCCAAACCACCGGAAACGTCCACTTGCGCCGAGCAACGTCGTTGGCAGCGGTCTTGCCGGTTGCGGCCGCGTCGCCCCAGATACCTAGGATGTCGTCGCGAATTTGAAACGTCATGCCGAACGCGATGCCTGCCTCGCGGCACTGCGCCGCCGCGGCGGCATCCGCTCCGGCGCACAGCGCGCCCAACTCGCAAGCCGCGCCGAAGAGAGCGGCCGTCTTCCCCGCGATCATGCGGCAGTACGACTGCACGTCAACGCTGCGCGCGGTTTCGAACGAGATATCCAGCGCTTGCCCTTCGCACATCGTCAGATGCGCGCGATGCAGCACGCGGACCATCTCGGTGACGCGATCCGCCGGATGATGTGCTTCGGCGTTCGCGATCGTCAGAAAGCTCAGCGCGCACATCGCGTCGCCCGCGTTGATCGCCTGCGGCACGCCGTAGATCGACCAGAGCGTCTTGCGTCCGTGGCGCAGCTCGTCGCGGTCTTCTATATCGTCGTGCACGAGCGAGTAGTTGTGCAAGACCTCGATGGCCACCGCCGCATCGAGCGTATTTGCTTCAGAAGTGCCGCGATCGCGCGCGATCCGCCCAAGCATAGTGGGGCGCAGGCGCTTGCCATGACGCGCCGGGCCGTGCTCGCCGTAGCCGAAGTGATAGGCGATCATATCACCGAGCGGTGCGGCGAGATCCGCCGACATAACGCACGCCTCAAGATGGGCTTCGAACTCAGCCGACACGCGCTTCCTCCGCGAGTGCGCGAATCGCGCGCATCACGTCTTGCGAAAACTCGTGCAGATCGTCGCGCGTAGCTTTACGGCCCGCGGGCAGACGCATCGGCTTGCCGTACGTCACATATATGCGCGCGAGTTTGCCCGCATCCGCGGTGCCGTGCAGCGCGGCGGGCACGACCGGACAGTCCGCCATCGAGGCGAGCAGCGCCACGCCGTTGCGCACCTGCGCCGATCCGTCGAGATTGCGCGTACCTTCGGGAAAGATACCGACGGCGCCGCCAGCCTGCAGGACTTCCAACGAGCGCTTGATCGCGGCGCGCGCACTGCCGTCACGCGAAACCGGATACGTGCCTACGCTGCGGAGCGCTCCGCCGAAGAGCGGGATGTCGAAAAGTTCCTTCTTGGCCATATACGAAAGCCGACGTGGGCAAAACGCGCCCAGAAGCGGTGGATCCAAGTACGATACGTGATTGGCCGCGACGATCAACGGCCCATGCAGTGGCACGTTTTCCCTGCCCGCAGCGCTCGCGCGCCATACCAGGCGCAGAATGCATTCGATGGTCAGACGCGCCCAAGAGTACGTGCTCACGCGCGAACGGCCTCGACGATTCCGCAGATGCGCTCCACCGTCTCTTCCACGGTTGTAAAACTCGAATCCACCATATGCGCGTCGGGTGCGGGAATCAACGGCGATACCGAACGCGTACGATCTAAGCGATCGCGTTCTTCGATCTCCTCGGTCAAACGATGCGCGCTCACGTCCACGCCGGCGGCGGCGAGCTGTGCGCGCCGGCGCTCGACGCGTGCGGCAACTGAAGCGGTGAGGAAAATCTTGACCGGCGCATCCGGCAGCACGACCGTGCCGATGTCGCGACCCGCCATGACGACGCCGGTGTGATCGGCGACGCGGCGCTGTTCTTCCACCATCGCCGCGCGCACGGCCGGATGCTTAGCGATCGTCGAGACGATCGCGGTGACTTCGTTCGAGTGCAAATCCGCTTCGTCGAGCTCGCGGTCGCCGGCAAAAATGCGGAAACCCAGCGCTGCATCGTGGTCGAGCTTAACACCTACGCCCGGCTCGAGCATCAACCGCGTCAGGGCATCTTCGCTATCGGCGTCGGTGCGCGTGTGCAGCGCGAGGTAGGCCAGCGCGCGATACATCGCACCGGTGTCGAGATACGGGAGACGCAAACGCTCTGCGAGCCGCCGTGCGGCCGTGGTCTTGCCGGATGCGGCCGGCCCGTCAATGGCAATTTGGAGAGGGGAGTTCACGAACGCGCGGATTCGCTTCGTTTTGTCCGATGGCCCCTCGCCGGACGCGAAAGGGGGCGCGGCGGCCCGCCGTACAATGGGGTCCTCGTGGCAAAAGCGCGTAGCGTCTTTTTCTGTTCCGCATGCGGATTCGAGTCCGCGCGCTGGCTGGGTCGCTGCCCGCAGTGCGCCGCATGGAACACGTTCGACGAGCGTCCATTTGCCGTCCCCTCTGCGCGCGCCGCGAAGTCTACCGCGGCGCGCGTCGGCGCGCAACCCGTCGTGCTGGGCAGCATCGCTTCGGCGCCGATCGCGCGCACGCAGATCGGCATGAAAGAGTTCGACGCCGTGCTCGGCGGCGGCGTGGTTCCGGGAAGCCTTACCTTGATCGGCGGGCCGCCGGGCGCGGGCAAGTCCACCCTGCTGTTGCAGATCGCGGCGCTGTTGGCAGCGCGCGCGCAAAACGGCCCCGTCGTGTACGTGTGCGGGGAAGAATCGGCCGCGCAGATTCAACTGCGCGCCGCGCGCTTAGACGTGCGCGCCGATGTGGTGGTCTTTCCAGAAACGAACTTGCGCGCGGTGCTCGACGAGATGGAAAGCCTGCGCCCCAGCGCCATGATCGTGGATTCGATTCAAACGGTGTGGTTGCCGGAGTCCGAAACGTACGCGGGCAGCGTGACGCAGGTGCGCGACTGCACGCAGGCGCTCATGGAGTTCGCCAAACGCACCGGCTGCGCGACGTTCATCGTGGGCCACGTCACCAAAGACGGTACGCTCGCCGGTCCGCGCTTGCTCGAACATCTGGTCGACACCGTGCTGTATTTCGAAGGTGAGAACACCGGCGAATACCGCATCCTCCGCGCGTATAAGAATCGCTTCGGTTCCATCGACGAGATTTGCGTCTTCTCGATGCACGACACGGGACTGCGCGAGATCGCCAATCCGTCAGAGCTCTTCCTCTCCAACCGCGCAACGCGTCCGAGCGGATCCTGCGTGGTCGCATCGATCGTCGGCTCGCGCCCGGTGCTTATCGAAGTGCAAGCGCTGGTGGGCGAAACGTCGTACGGCACGCCGCGGCGCTTGGCCAACAATCTCGATCAAGCGCGCCTCGCGATGATACTCGCCGTACTGGAACGCCGTGTCGGCCTGCAGCTCGGATCGCACGATGTGTACGCGTCCGTTGCGGGCGGCCTGCGCGTGGTCGAACCAGCGGCCGATCTCGGCATCGCGCTCGCCATTGCTTCGTCCTTTCGCAACGTCGCGCTGCCCATGCATGCGGCGGCGTTCGGCGAGTTGGGCCTCTCCGGCGAAGTGCGCGCGGTCAGTGCGACGGCGCGACGCGCGGCGGAAGCGAGCAAGTTAGGCTACACCACGATCTACTCGCCCGAGAACTGCGCCGATGTGGCGCAAGCGATCCGCACGGCGCTGGGCTAACCTTGTCCGGAGCGCTTTACGAAATCGTCCCCAATCTCTCCGAGGGCCGCGAACTCGCCGTCATCGACGAAGCGATCGAAGCCGCGCGCGGCGCGGGCGCGCGCGTGCTGCACCGCACCAGTGACAGCGCGCATCACCGCAGCGTCCTCACCATCGTCGGAAACGAACGCGCCGTCGTGGAGGCTGCCGTGGCCATCGCCGGCGTAGCCGCCGAGTACATCGACCTGCGCACGCACCGCGGGGTGCATCCACGTATCGGCGCGCTCGACGTGCTGCCCTTCGTCCCGCTGCAAGGCGGTGCCACCATGGGCGGCGCCATCGCATTGGCACATGACGCGGCACGACGCATCTGGGAGCGCTATTCGATCCCTTCCTTCTTCTACGGTTCTGCCGCGCTGCGCAAAGATCGGTGCGAGCTGCCTGCGGTGCGACGCGGCCAGTTCGAAGGCCTCGACAAGCGCATCGCGCAGTCCGGCGACGGCTTCGATGTCGGCAACACCAAGCACCCGAGCGCCGGCGCGATCGCAGTCGGCGCGCGAAAGCTGCTGGTCGCCTTCAACGTAGAGCTGGCGACCGGCGACCTTGCCGTTGCCAAACGCATCGCGCGCGTGCTGCGCGAACGCGACGGCGGCTTGCGCACGCTGCGCGCGCTGGCATTTCCGCTGGATAACGGGCACGTTCAGGTTTCGTTGAACGTTACCGACTACGCTGCGGTCCCGCTGCATCGCATCGTCGAGATGGCGCGGGCGCTCGCTGCCGAGGACGGCGTTGCCGTCGCGCGCGGCGAACTGATCGGCTGCGTGCCGTTGGCCGCCGTGGAAACGGCGGCGTCGTATTATCTCGGTGTCGCCGGCCAATAGCGCCGCGTGAAAGGGACGAGTTTCGTGTATCGCCGCTTCGTAACGCTCTTCGTGTTGGCGCTGGCGCTTACGCTGCCGGCGAGCGCCTTTCACGCAAACGCCGCAAGCGGCACGCCCGGCGATGCCGGCATCTACACGACCACGCTCTCCAATGGTCTGCGCGTGGTCGTGGTTGAGGACCACGCAGCGCCGGTGGTGCAGGTCGCCACCTGGTATCGTTTCGGATCGCTCTACGAAACGCCAGGGAAGACCGGACTCGCGCACGCGCTCGAACACATGCTCTTCCGCGGCACGAAGAATGTGTCGGCTGGCGGACTCGACGACGTCACCGCGCGCATCGGCGCAGAAATGAACGGGCAGACCGACTACGATTACACGGAGTTCTATTTTACGATGCCGGCCGACAAGCTAGGCATCGGCCTTTACCTCGCGGCCGACCGCATGCATAACGCTCTGCTGCGCGAATCCGACTGGAAGATCGAACGCGGCGCCGTACTTTCGGAAATCGATGGCGATGAATCGTCGCCGTTCTTCAATTTGCTGGCACGTGTGCGCGCCGCCGCGTACCCGAACTCGCCCAATGGCCGCACGCCCACCGGCGTGCGCGCCGATGTAGCGCGCGCCACCGCCGCCGACCTTGCGAAGTACTACCACGAATGGTATGCGCCCAACAACGCCACGCTCGTCGTGTCGGGTGACGTGCAACATGCGACGGTTTTTGCGGCGGCCAAACACTACTTCGGCGCCATCGCACCCAAAAAACTCCCCGCGATCTCGCTGCCAAGCCCCAAGGCCGTTTCGGGCGTCGTCGTGGAAGCGCAGGTACCGTTTCCGTTCGAAGTGCTAGATCTCGCGTATGCAGTACCGGGCGACACCGAGCGCGGCGAGCCCGCCGTCAGCACGCTGGCCACGCTGATTCCCAACCAACGCTCGCCGTTCTATCAGGCGCTCGTGCAGAGTAACATCGCGCTCGATATTGAGGCCAATGCCGACACGCAACTCAAAGGCGGATTGCTCAACGTTTTCATCGTGCTTAACCCCGGTCATCATCCCGATGAAGCGCAGGCCGTCTTTCAGTCCACCGTCGACGCACTGATGCGCGATGGGCTCTCGCCCGACCTCGCGAAATCGGCCAAAGCACTGACGATCGCGCAGCGCGTCTATTCGGCCGACTCCATCACCAGCTTAGGCGCGCTCGCGGGATACACGTACGGCATCGTTGGCGAACGCATAAGCGACGAAGATGCGCGTCTGGCGGCACTCACGCCCGCCGACCTCGACGCCGCGATTAAGAAGTATCTCGCAACGCCAACCGTCGTCGGCCATCTGCTGCCGAGCACGAAACCGCCGACCGGCAACTCGCAAAAAGAAGACGCGACGGTCAGCGACAACTTCTCCAATCGCGTACCCAGTGGCCCAATCGTCGAACCCGCATGGCTGTGTAAGGCCGCGCGCATCCCAACGACGGAGCGCAGCAAGCTGCATCCGATCGCGTTCACGCTCTCAAATGGCCTGCGCGTGCTGCTGCAGCAAAAAGCCGACCGCCCCACGTTCGTGATGCGAGGCATCATTCGCTCGTCGCCGGCGTTTGCGCCATTCGGACGTGAAGGCATCGGGCAACTCGTCGATGCAGCCGCCGACTACGGCAGCGCCGATTATCCGTTCGCGCAGCGCCGCAAGACGATCGACGATATGGGCGCGTTCTTGAGCAACGGCACGAGTTTCGGCGCGCAAGGCATGACTGCAGACTTCAGCACGATCCTCGCCATCCTCGCCGACGGCGAGATGCATCCGACATTTCCCGAGCCCTGGTTTTCGCTGCAGCGCGAACAGCTCGCCAACAGCATCAACTCGCAAAACAACATCGCCGGCGTAATGGCCAAACGCGCGTATTCGACCCTGCTGCTCTCACCCGGCGATCCAGCACTGCGCTTCGCCACACCGGACACGGTCATGGCAACCGGTCACGACGACGTCCTTGCATATACCAAGAAGTATTGGCGTCCAGATCTCACCACGATCGTCATCGTCGGCGACATCACGCCGGACCGCGCCAAAGCAGCATTGGAAGCGGCGTTTGGATCGTGGCACGCAACGGGCCCAACGCCAAACACGAAACTGCCGCCGATCCCACCCGCCAAAGGCGGCCGCCAATACATCGGCACGGCCGGCACCCAAGTCTTCGTACAGATGGGTCAACCGGCAATTTCACGCACGAACCCAGACTACGACGCCTTCACCATGCTCGTGCAGATCCTCGGCGGCGAAGGCGATTTCGAATCGCGCCTCTGGCAAGAACTACGCCAGAAACGCGGGCTCGTTTACGGCGTCGGCGCAGACTTAAGCGCCAATGCCAGCCGCGGCAACGTCAGCGTGTCGCTTAGCGCGAACACGAACAACGTCAAGCAGTCGGTCGACATCGTACGCAAACAAATGGAACTACTGCAGCATCAGCCCGTCTCGCCGACCGAACTTCTGGAAGCGCGCACGCGGTTAGTGAACTCCGCACTGCTCTCGGAAGAATCGATCTCCGGCCAAGCCGACGAGTTGCAAGACATCGCCATTAACGATCTTCCGCTCAACGACTACCAAACGCTCTCGCAGCGCTACGTGCGCGTCACCGCCAAAGACATCCAACGTGTCGCCAATAAATATCTACGTCCCGACAAGCTCATCGAAATCTTCACCGGCCCACCTGGGCCTTGGTCACACTAACGGCGCTTTGCCGTCCCGAGCTAGGCATCGGGTGGGTGAGCCTCGTAAGGAGGGCATCTGAGGCGTGGCCGGAGCCAGGATGGCGGGAGGCCGCGCGAAGTGAGTAGCATTTTTCCAAGGATGGAAAAATGCGCGCGTCCCGACGACGAGGTTTACCCGCCCGATGCCTAGCTCGGAGCCACGGCTTCGAGTTTTTGTAGAGCGGCTTCCCAGGTAGTTACGGCCACGGGGGCTTGCGCGGCGATGGTGTCGAGTTCGGATTGGAGCTCGCGCACGCGTTCGCGGTCTTCGTAAATCTCGACCGTGGCGAAGATCGCTTCGATCTCGGCTTTGCGGGCGTCGAGCTTTTCGATCTCGCGTTCGGCTTTGGCGACGGTGTTTTTTAGCTTTGCGATTTTCTTGAGTGGGGTTTGGCGTGAGCTTTTTTCGCGCGGCGGTATGCCGTCTGCTTGGCGTTCGCTTTTGCCACTCTCTAAGTCGCGCTCCATCGATTCGTAGGCGTCGTAGCCGCCTTCCATTGCGCCCCAGGTGCCGTCTTCGATCCAGAGCACGCGATCGCAGAGTCGCTCGAGCAGATAGCGGTCGTGCGAGACGATGAGGAGTGTCCCCGGATACTCGGCGAGTACACTCTCCAGCGCTTCTTGACTCGCGATGTCGAGATCGTTGCTGGGCTCGTCGAGCAGCAATACGTCGGAGCGGCGCGCCATTAATCTTGCCAGCATGATGCGGCGGCGCTCGCCGCCGGAGAACGCGCCGACGAGTTTGTCGCCTTCGTCGCCGGAGACGTTCATGCGGCCGAGCAGTCCACGCGCCTCTTCCGGCGTCGGCGCCCCCGCGTCGAGTACCGCTTCGACTGCGGTGTGCGCGTTGTCGAGCTGGTCGTGCGCGTTCTGTGCGAAGTAGCCGACGTGCAGCGCTGGATTGAAGCGCACCTGGCCTGCGTCGGCCGCCACCATCCCACCGGCGATTTTAAGCAACGTCGATTTACCGGCACCATTTGGGCCGACTACCGCTATACGCGCGCCTTGTTGGACGTCGTACGTCAGATCGGCGAAGAGCGGCTTATCGTATGCTTTGCTCAGCCCTTTGATTTCGACGGCCCATCCGTTGGTGGAGCGACGCGTTGCTTCCAGCCGCACGTTGACGCTCGAGCGCGTTTCGACCGGCGCTTCGACCGCGGTCTGTTCTTCGATACGAGCGAGCTGCTTCTCGCGGCTGCGCACGCGACTGTAGTTGCTCGACGTCAGCGTAGCGCGCAAGCCTGCGATACCGGCGCGCCGTTTGTCGCGCTCGTCCACGTAGGATTGATATGCGAGACGCTGCGCGGCGATCCGTTCGTCGCGCTGGCGTACGTAATCCGTGTACGCGTGGGTCGCCGGTTCGTATGCGTGCAGCGTGCCGTTGTCGATTTCCCAGATGCGCGTCGCGACGCGGTCGAGGAAATAGCGGTCGTGCGAGACGATCACGTACGAGCGTCCGTCCCGCACGATCGTCGTCTCCAACCAGCGGATCGTCGAGATATCCAAGTGGTTGGTGGGCTCATCCAAGACCACGTAGTCGGGATCATCCACCATCAGGTCCACGAGCGCGGCCTTTGCGCGCTGCCCGCCGGAAAACTCGCGCAGCGGCCGATCGAACTCGGCGCGATCGAAACCGAACGCCGCCAGCATCGCGTGCAGGCGTTTGCGCTGCAGGCCCCACTCGTTATCCGGCACGCGCGCGAGCGACGTTTCAACGATCGCTTCGAGGGTCGTATCGGTAGCGTCGGCGACGCTCTGCGCGAGGTAGCGCAGGCGCGTGCCACGCGCGCGCACGATCGTGCCGCCGTGCAGCTCGTCCACGCCAGCCAACAGACGCAGCAGCGAGGATTTGCCCGCGCCGTTGGGGCCGACGAGACCGATGCGTTCGCCGCTACGTAGTACGCCGGATGCGCCCGAAAAGACCTCGCGCGCGCCGTAGTGACACTCGAGATCGGTGAAACGAACTAGGTCCATGATGCGATCCGCCGCAACCCTTCTCGCAGTATGTCGATATCGGCAACCCAACTCAAGCGTAACCAACGATCGAAAGATTCACCGAACGCAATGCCCGGTATCGCGATAACGTTACGCTCGTCGGCCAGCGCGAGCGCGGTGTCGAGTGACGACGCGCCGTCGCGCAGCCGCACGCACGCGTAAAACGTTCCATCGATGGGCAGCGCGCGTAGGCCAGATTCCGCCAGTACCGCGCGCACCTCCGCGACGCGGTCGCGATACCAGCCCGCGTGCTCGGCGATGCCGTCGCGCGTCGCGAAGATGTCGAGCGCAACCGATTGCGCGAACGTGTCCGCGCACGACGCGATCCATGCATGCACTTTAGTCGCCTGCTCTACGAACGGCGGCGGCGCGATCAGCCAGCCCAGTCGCAACCCGGTCAGCGCGTTGCTCTTCGAAACGGAGTTGAGCGAGATCGTATGCGGGTAAACGTCTGCCAGATGCGCGGCGTCGTCAACGAACGTCTGCTCACGATAAACTTCGTCGTGAATCAACCACACCGGCTCGCCGCCGCGCCGCAGCAGCGCATCGGCCAGCAGTTGCGCCTGATCGACGCGCAGCACGCGTCCGGTGGGATTGCACGGCGAGCAAATGACGATCGCGCGCGTCTGCGGACCTACTGCCGCAACGATACGCTCTGCGTCGAACGCAAAGTCGTCTTCTTCACGCAGCGCGACCGTGCGCGTTGCAACGCCTTCGAGTCGGGCAATCTTTGGGTATGCAGGAAATGCGGGCTCGAGGATTATCAGTTCGTCACGTTGCGGATCGAGCAGCGTCTTGAACGCAACGTACGTGGCCTCTTGAGATCCGACCGTCACGCAGACGCTTTGCGCGCCGCTCATGCCGGGGTACGCATAGTGCTGCGCGATCGCGGCGCGCAGTTCGAGGTCACCCGCATTTGCGGTATAATGCAGGCCGCGTTCTTTCGCGCGAAATGCGGCCGCATCGAGATGCGACTGTGCCGGCATCAGAGACGGCTCGCCTAAGCCAAGATCGATCGAATCGGGTTTGCGCTTGGCGGCAATGCGCCGGATCAGCGACGGCGGAATGTTGGGAAGACGGGGGTTCACAATCAGACGGCGATTTCGTGTTCGCGCAGCACGTCGTTGAGCGACGTCTTGACGTCGGTGGATGCGCTACGCGTAGCGACGATCAGTGCACACGGCACGTTGTAGGTGCCCGCAGGAAACTCTTTGGGCAGCGATCCGGGAATCACCACCGCGCGTTCCGGCACTTCGCCGCGCGTGGTGACGGGCTGCGCACCGCGCACGTCGATGATGCGCGTGGACGCCGTAAGCACCGTCCCCGCGCCGAGCACCGCGCCCGCGCGCACGCGCACGCCTTCGACGACGATGCAGCGCGAGCCGATGAACGCGCCGTCTTCGACGATCACGGGTGACGCCTGCGGCGGTTCCAGTACGCCGCCGATACCCACGCCGCCGGCGAGGTGCACGTTCTTGCCGATCTGTGCGCACGATCCGACCGTGGCCCATGTATCCACCATCGACCCTTCGTCCACATAGGCGCCCAGGTTCACAAAGCCCGGCATCACAATGCAGCCGCGGGCGATGTAACTGCCGTAGCGCACGATGCCGCCCGCCGCGCAACGCACGCCGATACGGTCGTAGTTGCGCTTCACGCGCATTTTGTCGAAGAAAGCGGGCGCGGAACCGTTGGGGTCGCCGAGCCATTCGGAGTCCCGGCGCCGAATGTAGAGCAGAATCGCCTGCTTGATCCACACATGCGTGGCCCAGCCGCCCCGCCCGTCGGGCGATGCGACACGCAGGCGCCCCTCGTCGAGCGCCTCGATGACTTCGTCGGCGGCCCGGCCGCGGCGACCCTTGAGGTCGGAGGAGTCGTCGAGCAGCGCTTCGATTTCGCTCTGCAGTTCGGATGCGTCCATGCCGGGCCCCGTTCTACGAGCGGTCCGCTCGCCCCGGTCTTGCAAATCGTCAATCCGGGTAAGAATACGAAGGACGCGTGCGGAATCAACCCCGTTCGCCCGCCCCGTACCAAAGAAGGAGACCTCGTGCCGAATACCGCGGTTGACGAACAGCGCATTAATGCCATTCGCTTCCTCAGCGTGGACGCCGTCGAAAAAGCGGATTCCGGTCATCCCGGTCTGCCGCTGGGCGCCGCCGCACAAGCCTACGCACTGTGGACCCGCCACCTGCACGTCAACCCGCAAGATCCGCACTGGTTCAACCGCGACCGATTCGTGCTCTCGGCTGGCCACGGCTCGGCGATGCTCTACTCGCTACTCTATCTCTTCGGGTATCCGCTCTCGCTCGACGATCTTAAGGCGTTCCGCCAGCTCGGCAGCAAGACGCCGGGTCATCCCGAGTATGAATCCGGCGAAAACATCGGCGTCGAAGCCACGACCGGGCCGCTGGGACAAGGCTTCTCCAACGCTGTCGGCATGGCGATCGCCGAAGCGCACTTGGCCGCAACGTACAATCGCGCACAGACAATTGTCGATCACTACACGTACTGCCTCGTCGGCGACGGCGATTTGATGGAAGGCCTTAGCCAAGAAGCGCTGTCGCTAGCCGGCCATCTCAAGCTCGGCAAGTTGATCGTCTTCTACGACGACAATAAGGTCTCGCTCGCCGGGCCGACCGATATCACACTGACCGACGATGTGATCGGACGCTTCGAAGCCTCCGGCTGGCACACGCAGTTCGTGGATGCGGCGCACTGCAACGACGCCGACGCGCTCTCGCAAGCGGTGGATGTTGCGAAGAATGTCGCCGATCGCCCGTCGCTCATTGCGGTTCGCTCGCACATCGGCTACGGCTCACCCGAACAGGACTCGTATAAATCTCACGGATCGCCCCTTGGGCCGGAAAACACCAAAAAGACCAAGGAACGCTTGGGATGGCCGCTCGAGCCGAACTTCTACGTTCCCGACGACGTGCGTACGTACTATCGCGATCTCGGCAAGAAGGGCGCCGGCCTGCAGGCAGAATGGCAAAAAACCTACGCCGCCTGGAAGATCGAGAACATGGATCTCGCGACGCAGCTCGAACGCGTCCTCGCCGGCAAACTGCCCGCATCTCTCCCATGGCCCACGTTTACTGCGGAAAACGGCGCCATCGCCACGCGCAGTGCGGGTGGTGCGATTATGAACGGCATCGCTGCAGCTCTGCCCGAGCTCTTCGGAGGATCGGCCGACCTCGATCCGTCCACTATGACCTACCTTAAGGGGCAAGGCGATTTCGAACCCAACAGTTATGCGGGCCGAAACGTGCACTACGGCGTACGCGAACACGGCATGGCCGGCATCAACAACGGCATCGCGTATCACGGCGGACTCTTGCCGTTCTCTGCAACCTTTTTCAATTTCGTCGATTACCTCAAACCGTCGCTGCGGTTAGCATGTCTCGCAAAGCTGCACCACATTTTCGTGTTCACCCACGATTCGGTGTTCTTGGGTGAAGACGGCCCGACGCATCAGCCCATCGGCCAGCTCGCGATGTTGCGCGCCATGCCCAACCTCAACACGATCCGGCCCGCCGACGCGCTGGAAACAGTTGCCGCCTGGCGCATAGCGGTCACGCCCAAGAGCGGCCCCTGGTCGCTGATCCTCTCGAGGCAGAAGCTTCCGTTTCTCGGCGAGCGCGACGTGCCGATCGAAAAGGGCGCATACGTAATCGCCGACACTACGGGTACGCCGGATCTCATCCTCATCGCTACCGGCTCCGAAGTCTCGCTCGCGATCGACACGAAAAACCTGCTCGACGCCCAAGGCATCGCCACACGCGTCGTTTCCATGCCGTGCTGGTCGCTCTTCGAAGAGCAACCACCGTCGTATCGCGACGAGGTGCTGCCGCCCATGGTGGCGGCGCGTATGTCGATCGAAGCGGGCGCAACCTTCGGCTGGTCGCGGTGGGTCGGCGATAAAGGCATCACCGTTGGCATCGACCGTTTCGGAATGTCGGCGCCCGCAGGCGAAATTGCTAAGGCGCTCGGCTTCACCGCCGACGCCATCGCGGCTCGCGCGCAAGAATCATTTTCCTTCGCCGTTCGCTAGGAGCACTTCGTGAGTAATCAACTAAAACAACTGCTTGACGCCGGACAGAGCGTCTGGCTCGACAACCTGCGCCGCAGCATGTTCGCTTCGGGCGAACTCAAGAAGCTCATCGATGCGGGCCTGCGCGGCATGACCAGCAACCCGACGATCTTCGAAAAGGCGATCGGTGCGGGCGACGACTACGACGCCCAACTCAAGGCGCTAATTGGCAAGAACAAAACGCCGGACCAGCTCTTCTGGGATCTCGCGGTGCAAGACATTCAGAGCGCGTGCGATCTGTTCCGCGGCGTATTCGATTCCTCGGGCGGCAACGACGGCTTCGTGAGCCTCGAGGTCTCGCCGCTACTGGCGCACGACACCGATGGCACCGTAAAGATGGCTAAGGAACTCTGGGCACGCGTCGCGCGTCCTAACCTGATGGTTAAGATTCCCGGCACCCCCGAAGGCGTGCCGGCCATCGAAGCGTCTATCGCCGAAGGCATCAACATCAACGTCACGCTGATTTTCTCGATCGAGGCGTACGAGGCTGCCGCGCGCGCGTACATCAAAGGCATCGAACGCCGCATCGCCGCCGGTCAGCCGATCGACAAGATCCGTTCGGTCAACAGTGTCTTCGTGTCGCGCATCGATACCGCCATCGACAAACTGTTGCAGCAGCGCATCGGCAAAGGCGAGAAACTCGAGGGTCTGCTCGGCAAAACCGGCGTCGCCAACCTGAAGTTAACGTATCAGAAATTCAGCGAACTCTTCCACGGCGAAGCGTTCGTCAAAGCGCGTGCCGCCGGAGCGAGCGTGCAGCGTCCGCTGTGGGCCAGTACGTCCACCAAAAATCCGAACTATCCCGACCTGATGTACGTCGAACCGGTCGTGGGCGCCGATACGATCAATACGATGCCGCCGGCTACCCTCAACGATCTGCTCGATCACGGCACGGTGAAAGCGAACACCGTCGAGAGCAGCCTCGACGACGCACGTGCCATACTCAAGGCGCTGCAGGACAACAAAATCTCGCTCTTCGACGTGACGCACCAACTGTTGGTTGACGGCGTGAGTTCGTTTTCGGATTCGTTCGCCGCACTGTTGGGAGCGATCGTGTACAAACAGAAGCAGCTCGCGGCCGGCAACGAACGCGTTGCCGTTTCGACGGGCGACGCGAAGGGCAGTATCGATGCCGCGCTCGAGACGCTGGTCAAGAGCGACTTCCTCAAACGCCTATGGGCCAAAGATCCGACGCTGTGGTCGAAAGATACCGAAGCCGCCGCGATCATCGCGCGCGCATTGGGCTGGCTCGACATTCCCGAGCATCTGATGGAGTCGGTACCGAACTTGCTCTCGTTCGCAAAGGCCGCGAAGGACGAGTTCACACACGTCGCAGTGCTGGGCATGGGCGGCAGTTCGCTCGCGCCCGATATCCTGGGCGAGACGTTCGGCGCCGTAGCCGGATTCCCTAAACTGCACGTGCTCGACTCGACGGACCCCGTGCAGATCGCCGAGCTGGAAACCGCCCTCGACGTGGGGCGCACGCTCTTCATCGTGGCCAGCAAGAGCGGCACGACGACCGAACCCAACGCATACTACGCATACTTCCACGATAAGGTCGTCAAGAAAGTCGGCAGCGCCAACGTCGGCTCGCACTTCGTTGCGATCACCGATCCCGGCACCACGCTTGCAGCCGAGGCCAAAGCCAACAGCTTTCGCGGCTGCTTCGAAAACGATCCCAACATCGGCGGCCGTTACTCCGCGCTTTCGTTCTTCGGCATGGTGCCGGCGGCGATTGCAGGTTACGACGTCAACCTGCTGCTCGATCGCGGACTGGGCGCGATGCACGCCGATGCAGGCACTGTAGAAACGGCCAACGCGCCGGGCGTGCGCTTCGGCGCCGCCATCGGCGGCGCAGCGCTCGCGGGTCGCAACAAACTCACGATCGTCACGCACGAGAAGGTACGCGCGTTCGGCGCATGGGCGGAACAACTGATCGCTGAATCCACCGGCAAACTGGGACGCGGCATCGTGCCAGTTGAGGGCGAACCACTGGGCGTGCCCGACGTCTACGGCAACGACCGCATCTTCGTGCACGTCGGCGCAAACCTGCCAGGCGACGCCGGCACTACCGCAAAGGTTGCCGTGCTCGAAGACGCCGGTCACCCCGTCGTGCGTCTCGCGATGAACGATGCGTACGATGTCGGCGAGCAGTTCTACGAATGGGAAATCGCTACGGCGGCGGCTGGTTCGCTGCTGCAGATCGACGCGTTCGATCAGCCCAACGTGCAAGAATCGAAAGACAACACGAAGTCGCTGCTCGCACAATACGCTCAAAAGGGCTCGTTCGACGAGCCCAAGCCCAATGTCGATGCCGACAAGTTCGACATCACGTTCCTCTCCGGCAGCGCGGCGCTACCGTCGGGCGATGCTGCGACCGCGCTGGCAGGGCTCTTCGCGCAAGTGAAGTCAAGCGACTACGTAGCGCTCACGGCGTACGTTTCGCGCAACGCGCGCAACGAAGATCTGCTGCGCGAGCTGCGCGTGAAGATTCGCGACGCGCGCAAAGTGGCCACCACCGTCGGTTTCGGGCCGCGTTTCCTGCACTCCACGGGACAGCTCCACAAAGGCGGCCCCGACACATTGGTTGCGATGCAGATCACGTCGGACCCGCCAACCGATCCGCCGATTCCCGGCATGAATGTCGGCTTCCGCACGCTGCTCGCCGCGCAAGCGCTGGGCGATTGGCAGTCGCTCGACAAACGCAATCGCCGGGGCGTCCGCGTCCATCTCAAAGGCGACGTCAACGACGCGATGCGCGCGCTGATCGCAGCGGTGGAATCCGCACTCACCGCTGCCGTATAGCTCCTAGCGCCCATAACACCTCAGCACACCCTCGCACATAAGGAACACTCGCACATGCAACTCGGTATGGTCGGCCTCGGAAAGATGGGCGCCAACATGACCACGCGCCTGCAGCAGAACGGCCACGCCGTCGTGGCCTATGACCGCAGCCCTGACGCCGTCAAGGCCGCAACGGGCGACGGCGCCACCGGCGCTTCGTCCCTTGCCGATCTGGTTGGAAAACTTCAAGGGTCGCCGAAAGTCATCTGGGTTATGGTGCCGTCGGGCAAGGCTACCGACGATACCATCGACGAACTCGCCGGCCTGCTCGGCAAGGGCGACGTTATCGTCGACGGCGGCAACTCCAACTATAAAGAGGGTCTAGCGGCCTACGAACGCTGCAAGGCAAAGGGCGTATCGCTGGTAGACGCCGGCACATCGGGCGGCGTATGGGGTCCTAAAGAAGGCTACTGCCTGATGGTGGGCGGCGACGATGCGGCCGTGAAAGCCTGCGAGCCGATCTTCCTGACGCTCGCGCCGAAAGACGGCTACGCCCACGTCGGTCCGGCCGGTGCGGGACACTTCTCCAAGATGGTGCACAACGGCATCGAGTACGGTCTGCTGCAAGCCTACGGCGAGGGTTTCGAAATCCTCGAAAAGTCGCCATACACGTTCGATCTCGAACAGCTCGCAAAGCTGTGGGGGCACGCCAGCGTCATCCGCTCGTGGCTGCTGGAACTTGCGGCGCTGGCTTTTGCCGACGATCCGGGCCTTAAAGACATTCGCGGCTATGTGGACGATACGGGCGAAGGACGCTGGACCGTGCAGGCGGCCATCGACGAAAACGTGCCGGCGCCCGTCATTACGATGTCGCTTTTCTCGCGCTTCGTCTCGCGCCAGGAAGAGTCGTTCAGTGCGAAGGTCATCGCCGCCCTGCGCAATCAATTTGGCGGTCACGCCGTGAAGAAAGAAACCACGAATGGCTAATGCCGCTACCGCGACGCCTCCGCGCGCGAATAATCCCCTGCGCGAAGGGCTGCAGAGCGAACGCATCGCCGACCCGTGTTCGATCGTCTTCTTCGGCGCCAGCGGCGACCTATTTAAGCGCATGCTACTGCCCTCGATGTTCGAGTTGCGCCAGCACGGCATACTGCCTGCCAACTTTGGCTTGGTCGGCTTTTCGCGCACGAAATACACCGACGCGCAGTTCCGCGACTATTGCAAAACGCAGCTCGACGAGTTCGCCTACGGAACGAAACCCGACGACGCATTGTGGAACGACTTCGCTAAGGGCATTCGCTACGTCACTGCCAACTTCGACGACCGCTCGCACTTCGAAGCTCTAAAGAAGATTCTCGAAGAGAATGACGAGAAGCTGCACACCGGTGGTAACCATCTCTTCTACCTCTCGACGCCGCCCGAAGTGTTTCCCAAGATCATCGCGCAACTCAAAGCCGTCGGACTCGACCCCAAGAACAACCCAAAGGGTTGGACGCGCATCATCATCGAGAAACCGTTCGGCATCGACCTCGCTTCGGCACATGCGCTGCAGCGCGAAGTCGAACGCGTCTTCGACGAGACGCAGGTCTATCGCATCGATCACTACTTGGGGAAAGAGCCCGTGCAGGATATCATGGCCCTGCGTTTCGCCAACGTAATCTTCGAGCCGATCTGGAATCGCGACTATATCGACTCCGTTCAGATCACGTCGGCGGAAACCATCGGTGTCGAAGGACGTGGCGGCTACTACGATAACGCCGGAGCGCTGCGGGACATGATTCAAAATCACGTCATGAACTTGATGGCGCTCGTCGCGATGGAACCGCCGGCCACGTCCGATGCCGACGCCATCCGCACCGAGAAGTTCAAAGTGTTCGCATCGGTGCGGCCCATTGCCGATGCCGACGTGCCGCGTTTCTCCGCGCGCGGACAATACGACGCGGGCACGATCGACGGTAAGCCGGTCATCGGCTACCGCAAAGAGCCCAACGTCGCACCCGAATCCAACATCGAAACATATGCGGCCATCAAGCTCTACGTCGATAACTGGCGGTGGGCGGGAGTGCCATTCTACCTGCGTTCCGGAAAACGCTTGGCGCGCAAAGTCTCCGAAATCGCAGTGACGTTCAAGTCGATTCCCCATCGCCTCTACGGTGAAAAGACCGACGCCATCGAACCCAACGTGCTAGTCGTCAAGATTCAACCCGACGAAGGCATATCGCTGCGGTTCGATGCGAAGGTTCCAGGCCCGAAAGATCACATTCGCAGTGTGTCTATGGACTTCAACTACGGCTCGGCCTTCGGCGTGCAGTCGCCGCCGGCGTACGAGCGTTTGATCGCCGACGCGATGCGCGGCGATCAAACGCTCTTCACTCGTTGGGATGCCGTCGAGCGCGCTTGGGAGATCGTCACGCCAGTCCTCGAGACATGGACGAATCAGCGCGATCTGACGTTCCCGAACTACGCGGCCGGCGGCCAAGGCCCCGACTCGGCGCGCACGCTCTTCCCGATGTGGCGCACGCTATGAGCTCGGTGGATGTCAATGCCATCCTTGACGAGATGCATAACTCCCACGCGGGCGATGCCGACATCACCACGGCAACGCTTACGTTACTGGCATACACCGACGATCAGAAAATCGTCAGCATCATCCGCGAACGCGCAGAGGCCATTTTACAGCGTCATCCGGCTCGCGTGGTGTTGCTCGACGCGACGCGGGAACCGGGTGCGCATAAGGCAAGTCTGGAATGGATCGACGTCGGCGTGCGCGACGTGAGCGTGTCCGAGGTCGCTTCGGTAGCACACGCATTTACGCTGCAAGATGTCCCCACGGTCTTGGTGTGGGCCGCGCATGAAACGACAAGAAATCCCGCGTTCACCGCGCTCAACCAGCTCTCGAACAGCCTCGTCCTCGATTCGTCGCGCACGGGCGGCGACGCGAACGGCTTGCGTGGGTTGACGGACTATTTTAGCCAAGAACGTCGCTACGCCGTTCAGGATCTGGCATACTTGCGGCTCGCGCCATGGCAAGAGATGATCGCCGATTTTTTCGACGAGAACGAGTTGGCGGGTGACCTCGCGAGCCTGCAAAGCGTCAAGATCGTGGCGGGTTCGCAAGCCGAAGCGCTCTATCTTCTGGGATGGCTGGCCAGCCGTCTAGGCTGGAAGGTAGCGTCACCTGGATCGTTCGCGTCGCCCTCGGGAGCGCCGGTTGCCTACTCCATTTCCATGGAAGGCAATCCTCGGCGCGTGCGCAGCGTGGAACTCGCATCCAAAGAGAACGTCTTTCGCGCGGCGCTCGACGAGAGCAGCGATGAAACCGTGTGTTTGACGGTCGAGGGCGCGAAAGCGCGACCGGCGCGTTGCGAGCCGCTGCACGACATCTCGAACGTCGCGCTTATCGAACGCGCTATTTTGATGCCGCAGACATCCGACGTCTTCCGCGCGACGCTCGAAGCCGTACGAGAGCTGCTATAAGGTGGCGCGCAACCTCGGACGCGTGGACGTGTTTTCGAGCTCGAGCCAACTCGCGCAAGCGTTGGCCGATCTTTTCGTCAACGTCGCGCGCGAAGCGTTCTCGCAACGCGGCTCGTTCAGCGTAGCGCTGGCCGGCGGCACGACGCCGCGCGCCGCGTACGATCTGCTCGCGCGCGCGCCGTTCATCGACGATGTGTCGTGGGCGGACACGCACGTGTACTTCGGCGACGAGCGCTGCGTCGAACCGACGGACCCACTCTCGAACTACTTGATGGCCCTCGAAGCGCTGTTGCTGCCGGCCGAAGTGCCCGAGGGCAACGTACATCGCATGCACGGCGAAGATCCGCCCGACCAGGCCGCACGCGCGTACGCGGACCTGCTGCGAGCCAACCTCGGCGATACGCCGCAATTCGACCTCGTAATGCTGGGATTGGGCACCGACGCGCATACCGCGTCGCTTTTCCCCGGCGTCGATCCGCTCACCGACAACGACGCGCTGGTGCGCCACACCTATTCACAAGCGACGTTGACGGACCGTCTCTCGATCACACCCAAAGTGATCAACAATGCGCGCACCGTGCTCATCGCCGCCGAGGGCGCCACGAAGGCCCAGCCCGCGCACGACGTGCGCGAAGGCGCCTACGATCCCACCGCGCACCCGGCGCAGATCATATCGCCGACCGATGGTGAACTGATCTGGCTGCTCGACGCGCTAGCCGCCGGCATGCTCAAAAAGCGTTAGCTCTTTACTGCCGGCTCTTTGATCGTCCAACGGTCGAGCGCGCGGGCGTAAAGGATGGCTGAGCGCTCCGCAAGCTTCTCTTCCGCGCGCTTAGTGAGATTGATGAACCGTACGCGAGTGCGCCTGGTCATGGTGTTGCGGCTCCCTTCGCTTGCGATCCGAGTATACTGAGTTTCACGTCGTTGGCCCTAAGGCTGTCGCCGCTTACACGCTGCAACTCTACCACGGCTTTGTTGAGATCTGTCTGAGCATGCAGCTCGCGTCCGCGTGCTTGCGACAGCTCCACTTCACGCTGGAGCACCAGAAACGTCGTCGAAGCGCCGTTCTTGAACTTGCGCTGCTCGCTGGCGGAGACGGCTGCCGCAGTGCTGGCAGCAACGCGCGAGGCCTGTAAGCGCGAGAGCGCCGATTCGTACATCTGCAGCGCGTTGCGCGATTCGGCGACGATGCGCTGCGCCACGCCGGACCGCGCGATCGCTGCCTGGCGCTGCTCCTGCTGGGCGATCCTGAACTGCGCCTTGGCGGTGTTGTTGCCCAGCGGCGTCGTGAAGACGATGCCGGCCGAATATGTGGGGAACTTGTTCGCCCAGAGGTTGTTCCATGCCTGAGCGTTGCCGCCGACGAGATACGCCGGTGTCACCGGCGGTGCGCCACCGGTGAATGCGGAGAATGTTGCGCCGTTTGCCGGCGTGCCGGCCCAGCTGTTGTTCGCGTAGCCGAGTTTGAGATCGATCTGCGGCAGCGTTTGATTGTGCGCGAACTTCACGTTCTGTGCGGCTTCCTTTTGCATATCTTCGGCTTGACGCACCTCGGGACGTTGTGCCATCGCTTGCCCTACCAAAGCGGTCAACGTAGGCGCGGGCGGCAGCTGCAGCACCGGGGAGGTCGGCACGAGGTTTGCTTGCCAGATCGGATCGGCCGGGTCGTCCACTATCAGCGACTTTAACTGATTCTGAAGCATCGAGACGTTCTGCAACGCCGAGTACACGTCGTCTTGGAACGTAGCGACTTGGCCCTGCGACTCGACCACGTCCACATCGGCGGCGGCACCTTGTTTGGCCATCCGCTGCGTGCTGCCGTATTGCAAGACCGACTCGTGTAGCGCTTCTTCTTGAATGGCCACGTTGCGCCACGCAGCGACGAGGTCCCAATATGCGTCCTGCACCTGCGCGATCGTCTGCAAAACCGTTGCGAGCGTCTGCGCTCGCGTCGCGTCGTTGCCGATGATCGCAAGCTCCACCGCATTTCTCGCCGCGTTCTGGCCGGCGTTCTTGAGTAGCGGCTGCGTGATGTCGAACGAAAGCGTGGGCGTATAATACGGATCGAAGCCGTTGAAGATCGAGTTGCTCGACACGCGCGCGTTGCCGACCTTCAGCGAATACTGCGTGCCTGCGGGAAGCTGACCGGAAACGCCCGCCGCAACTTGCTGCTGATTCTGCTGAATCGGCGTGTAGTTCGGCCCCGCAAAGAACGGGTTTAAGGGCGCGGCGGTGGACTGCGTTACCGACGGCGCGACGTTGAAGCGCACGTCGAAGGCGCCGCGCGCCTCCTGAATGCGGTACGCTGCGATGCGCGCGTCGGCCGACGAGACCGCAAGGTTCGGATTTTTCATAAGCGCCATGCCGATAGCGTTTTGCAGCGTGATGCCGACGAAGGGCTGCTCCGTGACGCCCACCACATGCGGCGGGTTCGGCGAAGCAGTCGGCGCGGCGTAGCCGGGCGCGACGTTGGGCACCGGCGGCAGCGGCGGAACGGTGATCGTTGCGGTGGCCTTCGCCGCAGGCTGCGCGTCCGCACCCAGCGGAGCGGCAATCAACGAGACGAGCGCGAGCGAAGAAATAAGACGTTGTACCACAATATTGCCCACTTGCTCTAGCGAACCTTAACCGAGGCTTCCACGCTCATGCCGGGACGCATCGGATACTTCGTCTTATCGTAGTCGCTATTGAAGACGATTTTCACTGGAATGCGCTGCGTCACTTTAACGAAGTTGCCCGTCGCGTTCTGCGCGGGGACTAAGGCGTAGGTGTTCTGCGATGCCGGATTGATCGAGAGCACGGTGCCATGGAACGTCTGTCCCTTATAAGCGTCGACTTTAAGGTCGACCGGCTGACCCGGACGCATCGAACCTAACTGCGTCTCTTTAAAGTTCGCCGTTACGAACACGTCGTCGGGAATCAGCGTCATCAGCGTCATGCCGGGCGCGACCGTCTGACCCAAGTCCACGCTCTTCTCACCGACATAGCCGTTAATGGCCGAATAGATCTTGGTGTAGCCGAGACTTTGCTTGGCCAGGTCGAGCGCAGCCTTCTGTGCTTCGACTTGACTTGCATCGGTGCTCTGCGCCAACTTGCCGCGAGCGGCAACCAAGCCGCCCTGGGCGGCCGATACGTCTTGCGACGCTGCCACTGCGCTGGACTGCGCGACCTCTACTTGCGCGTTGGCAGCGCGAAGCTGCGCGGATGCGGCCGCAGCCGCAGCGCGGGCTGCGTCGAGGTTTTCTTTGGGCACGTCACCGGTCGAGACGAGCGATTGCGTGCGCTGCAGATCGGCTGTAGCCTTGTCGTAAGCCTGCTGTGCCGCGGGCACTTGTGCTTGCGCCTGCGCGACCTGCGCCTGCGCTACGTTGACGCCCGCCTGCGAGCCGCCAACTTGCGCTGCGGCCTGCGCGACGCCGCCGGCTCCCTGTTCCGAAAGCGTACGCTGATTGGCCAGCGCCAGGTCGTAATTCGCCTGCGCCTGCGCGACCTTCGCGATTTCGTCGTTTGAGTCGAGAACGATCAGCAGTTGCCCCTTCTTCACGGGGTCGTTCGTGTCGACCAAAATCTTACTGACGCGTTCGGCGAGCTTGCTGTTGACCTGCACTTCGCTTGCGTCCACGCTAGCGTCGTCGGTCGATTCGTGAACCCGCGCGTAGAGGAAATACTTGATACCAAAAATGATTACAAAGATGGCGACGATGATGCCGATGATACCGAAGATCACGCGCTTGCGCGGTGCGTTGCGTTCCTCTGCCTCTTCTTCGACTTCGACCGGATCGACATCGTCGGCGCGGGCGGAACCGTTAGCGGGCGCTGCCGGCGTTGGCTTCTCGATCTCGCGAGACTGCATTACTTACTCCTTACCCCTGTTAAAAACACGCTGATGTAGTAGCGAAGCGCGTCGTCGCGGTCGCCGAAGGTCCGCTCGAAATCGAGTTTTCCGCGCGCGAGGACGTGCGCGAAGATGAATCCCATGAAAACCATTGCCAGTTTCTCGGCATCGCCTTCCAGCGAACCATCGGCGACGCGCGCGGCGAAGAACCCGGTCACCGTGTCGTGGATCGCGTTCGCCGGCCGCCACGTGGTTGAGGAAAGCTGCGTCTCTTCCTCGGCCTCGGCAAGCGACCAGACGATCATGTCGCGCGCGCGCTCCATGTTCGCCATCATCGTGCGGCCCAGTGCCAGCAAATCGTCCTCGAGATTGCCGGTCATCTTGCCCAGCGCCGTGCGCAGTTCGTCGACTCCGCAGTAGCGCTGCGCGGTGGCGACGATCAGTTGCTCCTTGCTCCCGAAGTGCCGGAAGAGCGTGGCTTCATTGACGCCTGCAACCTCGGCGATCTCGCGTGTGGTTGCGCCGCGCTTGCCCTTGCGTGAAATCGTGTCGCGCGCGGCTGCCAAGATACGTTCGCGGGTATCTTCAGGCGCCGCAGTTGGGCGCGGATCTGCGGATCTCATTTGCCCTCGAAGACGCCGGAATCGACGGCGACGTTCGTTTGGTAGGCGCCGAATGACGAGTCGGCAATCGCACGGACATGCGGGATGTCGATTGTCGCGTGCTGCGAGCCGATCACCGAGTATGTGCCTTCACGGCGATACGACTGCGTCATCGTGATCTTGCCGCCGCTCGTATAATGCCATTCCATTTGCGCGAGCTCGTAGCTCTGCGGGTCGATATAAGCGAGCGTATATGCGAGAATGTCGCTGCGAATCTTTTTTGTCATGCGTAGGACCAGCATCGGGCGCCCGTTGAGCAGCGCGGTGCCTTGGTACGAGATGTCTTGGTCCTTACCCCACGCACCCGGATCGCCAACATCGTTGAAGATCTTACCGAAACCCTTGGCGTAGCCGGGAACCCGGTCGAACACGATTTCGTAGGCATCGGGACGCTTGTAATACGACGTGCCGTCGAGTTTGGGCGCCAGATATGGGAAGTTGAGCATGCGCACGTTGACGTGCACGCGCGCACGGTATGACGCCAGCGACGGGTTGCGGGACTCCATGCGGCTGATGATGGCCTGCGCGGTCAGCGGCTGTGCTCGCGGCGCCGGCGCTGCGCCCAGTAGCATGGCGAAGAGTGCCGACGCGGCAATAATTCGACCCATCAGGCCGCCTCCGTGACCGCCATCGTGAAGAGGCGATCGAGGGCCGTGACGCGCAGGCTACGCAGAATCGATGCGTGCGTAGCGCTAAGGACGATGTCTCCGCCCTGCTCGCGGGCGCGGCGCAGGAGGGTGATGAGGTCCCGGACGCCATCCGAGTCCAACGAGGTGAGGCCGTCTAAATTCAATACGACGCTCCGGGCGCCGGTTCCGAAAGCCTCTAAAATGCCCGCTTCGAGCCGGTCCAGTTGACCGGGAGCGTAGGCAAAGGTGGGTGATTCCACGAGCATCCTTACTATCATAACGTTTTGCAAGTGAGTACTTGCACGCACCAGCATATCACCTACTCCGCCTGCGTGCAAGTACCTACTTGCAAGACGGCGAAGACCGCCTCATGCTAAGCTCCAACATCGTCTCCGAAGCGGCCCACCGCTATGGACTTGAACCCTCATCGTTCATCGCATGGCCTCTTGACGGCGGCTCCCGCACCGAGTTGCGAACCGACCTGCTATTCTACCCGGCGAGCATGATCAAGACGCCGCTGGCGGTCGTGGCCTACGACGCCATCGAAGCCGGCCACCTCGCACTGACGGACCGATTCGAAGTGACGCGGGCGAACATGACGAGCAACGACGCGCCATCGCCGCTCGTGCCCGGCTACCACGCCGACGTGCGCGAGCTGATCGAACTTATGATAACGATCTCGGACAACGTGGCGACGAACATGTTCTTCGATATCTTGGATCGCGACCGCGCCACCGAAGCAATCCAACGGAAATACAAGCTCGCGCACACGACCTTTCGCCGTAAACTCTCGGGTTCCGAACCGCTGATCTTCGATAAGGATTGGAATCGCGCGAAGGGACTCAACACGCATCCGCCGCTCGATGCGGCGGCGATCTTTACGGCGATCGCGCGCGACGAAGTGCCGTACGCGGACGCGCTGCGCGCGACCCTCTCGCGGCAGCACTTCAACGACAAGCTGAGCGCCGGCCTGCGCGAAGGCGATAGTTTCGAACACAAAACCGGCAGTACCGACAATGTATCGCACGACGGCGGGATTCTGCGGACCGCCGAAGGCCGCTCGTACGTCATCGTCGCGTACGCCGGTTTTGGTTCGAACGACGAGAACGATCGCCGCTTCGCGTCGTTTATGCGCGAGCTGCGGCCGCTGCTCTAGCGATCGTTACGGGCTAGCGGACGCGCTTGCGTTATCGCTTCCCGAACCGTTGTCTTGCGACTGATCGCTCACCGAACCGCCCTTGCGATGATGACGCTTGTGTTTGTGATGCCCGCTCGCACTCGAGCTCGCGTGCGACGACCCGGCGGCGTGGAATCCTTGCTGCTCGGCTTGCGCTTCGCACATATACTGCCCGTTCTTCGTGCGCCCGTAGTATGGATCGCTCGCTTTGTGATAGCTCTTGGTGTGCATGTTCACCCACACCGGCTGATCTTTGACGCAATTGACGGTCTTCGGTATCGGCGCCACCACCGAGCTCGGTAGCGCGGCTTGTTCGCGCGCCATCTCGGACATGGGCGTTGCAGTCGCAGTTACGGTGCTCTTTGCGCCGCCGCCACCACAGGCAGCCAAGGATGCGATTGCAATGATGGCCGCCGCTACGGATCGAGCTGAAAGGCCGGGGTGCATTGACGACTTCTCCTTACGAGCGTTTGATGCGAGCGCCGACGCGTTGGGCAACATGCGCGGCTTCATCTTTCGCACGGCACGCCAGGGGCGACGCTTCGCCGGTGTAGACGCGACTCCCGCCGACAAACGCCGCGCGCACCCAAGCGTGCGAGCCTCGCATGACGACCGCATTGACGGCCGGCGACCAGGGGTCGATCTCCGCCGCGTCGAGCACCACGTAATCCGCCGAAACGCCTACTGTGAAGTCGCCGCCCGCGGTGCCCAGCGCGAGCGCACCGGATCTCGTTCCCAAAGCAAACGCATCGCGCGCGGGGAGCGCGATGCCGTCGCGCTGCACGAGTTTTTGAAGCAGCGATGCCGCGCGCATCTCGTCGAAAATCGATGGCCGCACGTCGGCATCGGTGCCTAGACCCATCGTAACGCCGCGCGTCAGCAGGCCGACGGTATCGCACGTGCCGTCGCCGAGGTATTGATTGGTCATCGGGTTGTGCACCACGCGCGCGCCCGCGCTTGCCAGCAGATCCTTTTCATCTTCGTCGAGATAGATCGCATGAATCGCCACCAGGCGATGGTCCAATACGCCCAAACGTTCCAACAAACGCACCGGCGTGAGGCCGTGCCGCTCCACGACCGTCTCGCCTTCGTAGCGCGCCTCCGCAAGGTGCAGGTGCATCGCGCAGTCATGCTCGCGGGCGAATGCATGCGCGGCACGAATCATCTCCGGCGATGCGGCGTGTAGCGAGTGGGGCGCCACACACACGTTTGCGTCGGGATAGCGGCCCATCAGTTCGGCCGTACGTCGCGCGGCATCGTCCATGCTTTCGCGAAACTGTGCCGGCGCATACGCCGCGTCCATCCATGCGCGCGCGAAGATCAAGCGAACGCCCACGTCGCGTGCCGCGCTAATCGCCGCCTCCGCGCGCTCGTTGCCTTCTCCGTTGAGATAGAAGAACTCCGCAACCGTCGTAATGCCGGCCGCGAGCATTTCGGAGAACGCAAAGACGAAGACCCAGTAGACATCCTCGGGGGTGAGTTGCGGCACCACGCGATAGAGCGCCTCGCTACGCCAGCGTTCGAAGGGCAGATCGTCTGCCCAGCCGCGCAGGAGCACCTGATACGCATGGCTGTGTCCGTTGACGAATCCCGGGACGATCAGGCGCCCCGCCGGAAACGCGCGCGCTGGCAGATCCGCTGCACCTGCCGCGACGTCGCGATACGCTCCCGCAGCGACGATACGCCCTGCGCGCACCGCAAAGGCAAAGTCGTTGCGCTCTTCACCTCCAACGAGCGCCCGAGCACACCGTACCAGCTCGTCAGTCACGCAACTGCCCGTCTTTGCAGACGCATGTCGCCATGTTTCCGCCGAACTGCCAACCGAACTCTTCGGGCGACGAGATGCGCAGCGCGACGAAGTCTGCCGGGCCGCCGACGCGCAGTGCGCCCGCGTCCGCGCGCAGCGAATGCGCGGCCGCGCACGTGACCCCGTACAGCGCCTCCGCTGCCGAAAGCCCCAGCAGCGAGCGTCCGAAATACGCGACGGTCTGCAAGTTAAAACACGGCGACGTGCCGGGATTGTAGTCACTCGCTAACGCGACGCTGCCACCCGCCTCAAGCAGTGCGCGCGCAGGCACGCGCTGCGGCAGGTCGAGATATGCGATCGTCGCCGGACACGCCACCGTTACCGCGCCGCTGCGCGCAATCGCCCGCACATCTTCCTCGCGTACGTAGTTGCAGTGATCCACCGCATCCACACCCAGCCCCGCCGCCATCTCCGCTGCCCCGCCAAACGCCATCTCGTCGCAGTGCACGCGCAACCGGAGCTCATGCCCGCGACACGCTTCCAAATACCGCCGTGTCTGCTCGACCGAGAAGAACCCCGGTTCGCAAAACGCATCGGCATACACCGCGCCACGTTCCTTCGCAAACGGCACCACCCGCTCGATCAAATATGAAACGAACGCTTCATCATCCGCAAAGCCCGCCGGAACCGCATGCGCGCCCAAGAACGTCGAAACCAATCGCGGCATGCCATCCGTCGCATCCAGCTCCGCAATCGCATCCAATAGCGCGAGCTCGCCTTGCGCCTCCAGCGAATACCCGGTCTTCACTTCCAATGTCGTCGTCCCATGCGCCAACATCAGCCGCAGCCGCGCCGCAACCAGCTCACGCACAAACGTATCGCGATCCTCACGCAACGCAGCCCGCGTCCGCTCCACCGTATACAACATCCCCAGCGGCGCCACCTCACCCCGAACGCGCGCCGCAAAATCCGCTGCGCGATCCCCGGCAAACAACGGATGCGAATGCGCATCCACCAACCCCGGAACAATCACACAATCCCGAAGATCGATTTCCTCAACACCCCGCCTCGCCACAGCAACAACATCTCTCTCTCTACCCAGCGCAACGACACGCCCGCCCTCCACCAACAACGCCGCATCGTCAACGCGCCCCAACGCCTCAAACGAAACCCCATTCTGCACGATATCCGCATTGCAAGGCACAAGCGTTCGAGCTCGGACGAGAAGCGAAGTCCCCACTTACGCAGCCGTTCGCGCGCGGTGCGGATAGTGCCGCAAGGAGGGCATCTGAGGCGACCCCGGAGGCAGGATGTCGAGAGGGGTCGCGAAGTGAGTAGCACCCCGCAGGATGCGGGTGTGGGGCCGAACGCAGGATGCGTGTGAGCGGCCCCATGTCCCGACAGCGGCACTGTCCGTACCGCGCGCGAACGGCGACCGCCTCACAACCGCCAGTCGATCCCGCCCGAATCGGCAGCAGCGATAGCTTCGTCGTAGCCCGCGTCGGCGTGGCGCACCACCCCCATCCCGGGATCCACCGTCAAAACACACTCCAACCGTTCGCGCGCATCGTCGGAACCATCAGCGCAGATCACCATGCCGGCGTGCTGGCTGTACCCGATGCCGACGCCGCCGCCGTGATGGAAGCTCACCCAATGCGCGCCGGCGGCGGTGTTAAGCAGCGCGTTGAGAATCGGCCAGTCGGAGATCGCGTCGCTGCCGTCTTTCATGCCTTCGGTTTCGCGATATGGCGATGCGACGCTGCCGGTGTCGAGGTGATCGCGTCCGATGACGATCGGCGCTTTGAGTTCGCCGTTAGCCACGAGTGCGTTGAACGCAAGGCCCGCTTTTGCGCGGTCACCGAAGGGCAGCCAACAGATGCGCGCCGGCAAACCTTGGAACGCCACGCGCTCGCGCGCGAGTTCCAGCCAGCGGCGCAGATGCTCGTCCTGCGGGAATAGGCGCAGAAGTTCGCGATCGCAGCGATCGATGTCGGCCGGATCGCCGGAGAGCGCGGCAAAGCGAAACGGACCGGAGCCGCGGCAGAATAACGGCCGAATGAACGCCGGGACGAATCCGGGGAAATCGAAGGCGCGCTCCACGCCTGCCTTTTGCGCCATCGCGCGCACGTTGTTGCCGTAATCGAACACAATGGCACCGTCGTCGAGAAAGGCCAGCATCGCACGCACGTGATCGGCGACGGTTGCAAACGATCGACGTTCGTACTCCTTCGGGTCGCTCACGCGCAGCGTCGCGGCCTGCGGCAGCGTCATCCCGGCGGGCACGTAGCCGTTGAGCATATCGTGCGCGGAAGTTTGATCGGTGACCGCGTCGGGATGTAGTCCCGCGGCGCGCAGCGCTTCGAACTCCACGCCGGCGTTGCCTTCGTAGCCGATGGAGCGCGCTTCGCCCGCCGCTTTTGCGCGCGCAACTTCGCGCAGCGCTTCGTCGCGAGAATCGACCACACTGTCGAGATAGCGCAACTCGCGCCGACGGTCCAAGCGGGCGCGGTCCACGTCGACGACGAGCGCGATCCCCTCGTTCATCGTTATGGCTAGCGGCTGCGCGCCGCCCATGCCGCCGATGCCGGCGGTCAAACATACGCGCCCACGCAGCGTGCCGCCGAAATGTTGACGCGCCAGCTCCGCAAACGTCTCGTACGTGCCCTGCACGATGCCCTGCGTGCCGATGTAGATCCACGAACCGGCGGTCATCTGGCCATACATCGTGAGCCCTTGCGCTTCGAGCGAACGGAAGGTCTCCCAATCGGCCCACTTCGGAACGAGATTGGCGTTGGCGATCAATACGCGTGGCGCGCGCGCATGCGTCTTCCAGACCGCAACGGGTTTGCCGCTCTGCACGATCAGCGTTTCATCGTTCTTCAATCGTTTGAGCGTACGTACGATCGCATCGAACGCTTCCCACGAACGCGCGGCGCGACCGTTGCCGCCATACACTACCAGATCGTCGGGGCGCTCCGCGACATCGGGATCCAGATTGTTCATCAACATCCGCAAGGCGGCTTCTTGCGGCCATCCCTGGCAAGACAGTTCGGCCCCTCGCGGCGCGCGCACGGTCCGAGGCCCGGAAATGACGCTGCTCATGGAAAGAGACTTGGCGCCTACGGCACGATGCCCTACGCCATCCTCAGCGACGGCGCGTAAACGCCGCTACGAGACCGAGCGCCACAAAGAGGCCGGCGATGAAATCGCTGTCCCCGCGATGATAGACCTGCGGGCAAAAGAACATGTAGGCGAGGCCCGCAATGGCGAGCACGATCCACACCCACGTGAGGCGCGTGATGAACGTCGGTGCTGCAAGCATGTGAACGCTCCTTCTGCGTGTCGGGCCTTCGCGAAGCCGCCGCTGCGTCCCCTTTAGCGCGCGAGCACTTCGCCCATCGCGTTTTGCGCCGCGTCGATCAACGCGCCGCTGCGAATCAGTTCGCGCGCGGCTTCGATATCGGGCGCGAGGATGCGATCGTCGGTGAGCGGGACGATTCGTTCGCGTGCAGCGTCGTACGCCGCTTGCGTGCCGACGCCCGAACGATTTGGTCGGCGAAAATCCGTTGCGGCTAGCGCGCCAAGCAACTCGCACGCAAGCGCGCCTTCGACGTTCGTTGACGAGCGCGGCAGCGGTGTACTGCACGATCATCAAGCCGGACTGCAAACCGGAGCGTCCGGTAAGAAACAGCGGCAAGCCGCGCTCTTCGCCGTTGAGCAGCAGGTACAAACGACGTTCGCTCATCGAGGCCACTTCGGCTACAGCGATTTTCAAGAAATCCGCCGAGAGCGCGATCGGCTCGCCGTGAAAGTTGCCGCCGGTCAAAAACGCATCGTCGTCGACAAAGACCAGCGGATTGTCCGTTACCGAGATACTTTCGATCTCAACGACGTGCCGCGCGTACGTCACTGCATCGCGCACCGCGCCGTGCACCACCGGAATGCAGCGGAACGAATATGGATCTTGCACGCGTCCACACTCGCGGTGCGAAAGCATGATCTGCGATTGCGCCAACAGTGCGCGCAGGTTCTGCGCCGTGCGCGCCTGCCCGGGATGCGGGCGCAGTTCGTTGATGCGTCGGTCGAAGACGCGGTCGGTACCGAGATACGCTTCGAGCGACATCGCGCCGATGATGTCGGCCGACGCCAACAATCGTTCCGAGCGCAGCACGCCGAGCGCCGCGATAGCGGTCATCACTTCGGTGCCGTTGACGAGCGCGAGCCCTTCCTTGGCACCGAGCACGATCGGCGTAAGGCCGGCGCGCTGCAGCGCATCGGCGCTAGTCATGCGTACGCCTTCGTAGATCGCATCGCCTTCGCCGATGAGCGTCAGCGTCATGTGCGCGAGCGGCGCCAAGTCACCACTGGCGCCGACCGATCCTTGAGCTGGCACCACCGGCGTTACGCCGCGATTGAGCAACTCCACCAAGAGATCGAGCGTGTCGAGCTTGATGCCGGAATGTCCCGCCGCCAACATACTTGCGCGCAATACGCCTGCGGCGCGCACGGCCGCAACATCGAGCGGAGCGCCCGTTCCGGCTGCATGACTACGCACGAGATTGAGCTGCAGCGCCGCGGCATTCTGCGGGTCCACCGAAACGTTCGCCAGACGGCCGAAGCCCGTGGTGACACCATAAATCGCATCGCCGCGCGCAAACTTCTCCTCGACGAATACGCGCGCTCGAGCAACGCGTTCGCGCGCTTGCACCGTGACCGTGACCGACTCCCCGAATAGCGCAACGCGCTCGATCGCTTCGAGCGTAAGGTGCTTACCGTCGAGTTCGACCATCAGCGCGCCGGTTACAGGCGAGACCAATCGTAGTGCGATGGTTTCGCGAACGGCGGTCCGTTCTCAATGACGATCTCCTGATGATCGTGCAGCACGATGGTGCGTGGATCGTGCCCGATCCAGCGCTTGCCGTCCACCCAAATCTCGAGGGTATGACCGCGCGGCGCCGTCACGTCGGCCGCTTCGGTCCAGCTTAAGTTGGCACCCCAGATATCGAAGAACTCCCCCAACGTAAACGGCCGCTTCGTCGGCGATTCGATGTGAATGATGCCATCGGGCGTGTGCGTATGCAGCCAATAGAGACATGTCCCTGTAATCCCAATGCCCGCCGGTATTTCGTAGCGATGGCCGTGATTGAAGATTTGTAAGTGAGCGTGGATGTGCTCCACCACCCCCTCGGTCGCATTGCACTGGATGCCGTCGATCGGCAGGCCCGCCATCATGCCCCGCGCCCGCGCCGTAACAGCCGTACCGCCCAAGGCGAAAACCGCACATAAAGTCATAAGAATAAGGCGTTTCACGTCAGCACATTTCGGTGGAAATCGGGGATAACCCACCCGCGGCCGTGCATAAGTAAAAAATCTTGTGGAGAAGCTGTGAGTATCGCAAACGGGCACTTGCAACGCAAAATTACGCATGCTACGATGCGTTTACTTCAAGAGATTGAAGGGCGACACCGTACCAGTCGCGCCGAGATTCAATGACGAAGCCGCTGCGCAAGCAGCGTTCCGAGGAGAACGGCGAACCATCGGTCGGCGTCAGTAGGGTGCCCTCACCGGCGCCAGACAGGCGAGACGGAAGGTTACGTCGAAGGCCGTTGGACTTGCTCCAGCGGCTTTCGTTCTTTCTTATCTATGCGTATTGGGCAGAGATTTCTTGAAGTAGGTCCTTGGCGCGTTGGCGGATGGGGAGGGGGGCGATGATTTGGGCCTGGGCACCCCAACCGAGGACCCAGCGCACGAGTTCTTCGGAATCGGCGACGCGATAGGTGATCTCCACGCTGCCATCGGCTTGTGGTTCGACGACGCGATGGGCGACCACGCGCGCGGCGGCGGCAGCCTTGGCTACACGCGAAGCAAAGCGCACGCGCACATCGGAGACGGCGCCATTGAGCACGCCCGAGATCGATCCCGCGGAATACGCTTCCACATCGAAGTCTGCCGGCTTGGTAAACGTCTGCGCCAGCACGTCGGGCATTTCGATGCTATCCACAGCGAACGTGCGAATGGCTTTGCGCGCATGGTCGAACGCGATACAGTACACGCGCCCACCGCTCACGACGAAACCATATGGATCCGCAGTGCGGCGACTCTGCGTGCCTTCTTTATCCCGATACGTGAACGATACGCTGCGCGACGAACGTTCGGCCGACGACAGCAGCGCGAAGGCTTTTTCGCCCGACGCATCCAGCGACATCCCCGCCACGCGAAACGCAACGGGAGACTGTCCGTCGACGAGTCCCTTGCCGCCATGCGACGACACGACGAGTTTGTCGGTGACGCCGTGGATATACGCGCCCAGCGTTCCGCCCAAACTCGCGCCGAGCGCTTTGAGCGCGACCAGCCCGAAAAGTTCGTCGCTGGAAAGCTCGAGCATCTTGAGGCTGTAGCCCGACGCAAACTTGTAGGCGTTGGCGGCACGATCGAAGTACCAAGGAAACCCAGCATCCGCCAGCACGGCTAGGTAGCGGCGTAAGCTACGGGTACTCGGGCGCTTGCCTTCCTCGTTAATGCGCTCCTTAAGCGCTTCGAACGAGTGTCGTCCTTCGTCAATGGCATTGAGCAGGCGGACGAGCAAAACGATCTTGGGTTCGGTCGTGCGTTCGATGGCAGGGGCCCTCCGGTTAAGCCGTTGCCAGCGTACCGCGCGAGACTGTGCCATGCAAGCGGCGCAGACTCAAAAATCCATCAAACGTTGTTTATGATTTTGGAAAGCACCCGTCGGGCCCGGAGATCGACGCGGGTAGCGGCGATGGCGGCGCGGCCGTGATGCCGATTTCCAGCGGATAGTTGGAACCGCCATCGGCCATGGTCTGCACGTTAAGCCGATAGGTTTGACCCGGCGCCAGCAGATATCCGCCGCTCTGACCGGTGGCCTCCACGAGGTACGTCTGAGAGAGCCGCGCGCAGGAGGTCTCGATCGTCGTCCCATCCACGATGAATGTAGAGCGCACCGGGCCGCCCAGCGGCTTCTCGTAGAGATACACGGTCGTCGGCGTCGCAGTGGGGTTGACCAGCGTGAACGCCACGTTCTGCACCACGCCGTAGTCGCCGGCGTCGCGGCCTGCCATCGGCGATCCAGGCGCGGGGTTGGGCCCGCGGATGCCATACTGCACCTGCGCGTCGACACCGCCGACGGTGTAGGTCTGCGCCATGTTGCCGAAGGCCGCCAACGTGAAGACGCCCGTGCGATGGTGGCCATCGCCGGGCAAGATCGGCTGCTGCGCCGTCGCTTGAATCGTCGCGGGCGTTGCGTCGAGCGGAACCGATACCACCGTCACCGTCACCGGGCCGCCCTGCATCACGCGCAGATCAGCGACGCCTGCAATACCCTGACCGCCGGAGAGCGTCGTATCGAGCACCGCCAGCGGCCCGTCTTGTGGCACATCCACGATCGTGCCTTGATCGAGATTCTTATTCAGCAGAAAATCACGCGACGCGGTGTGCCCCACCGACATCACGTCGACGTTCGGTCCGCCCGCGGAACCGACGAGCTGCACTTGCGTCGGATCTTCGGAGTTGGCTTGCAGAACGATCGCCACGCGGTGCGGCGAGGCATCGGCATCGTGATAGTAGTACAGCCGCACCGGCGTCTGCGCGGTAATATTCCCGCGATAGAGCGGGCCAACTGCCGTCACCGTTTCCGGATCGTCGTCGTAGAAGAGCAGTTGCGGCGCGAACGCGTCGACGATTTGATTCTGCACGGTTACCGTCACGGTTGCGGAAACGTCCACGTACGCGCCGTTGCCGGCTACCGTCACCGGCACCGCATACTGCGCGCTCGCGCCCGGCGTCAGCGGCACGACGGCGGGAGCGATGCTGCCGAGTACCGGCTGCAAGCCCGGGAACGTCTGCACGGCGGCCTTCACCACAGCGGCGATGTTCTTCGTGAGAAAATCCGCGCTCGCCGGTGTGCCCGTTACCGTCAGCGCTGCCGTCGGCGCGATGTTTGCGGCTGGCGGCGCGATGCGAATGGGAATGTCCAGGGTATCGCCGATTGCATCGCTGACGTGCAGCACGCTGTCACCATACGCCGCGCTCGGCGACGCGGCGAGCGAGATCGTGGCTAGATGTTGATCGATCGTCGCCGCAACGGAGTTGCTCTGCACGGTGGCGGTGAGCGCGCCGTTTGCGCCGGAGATCGTAACCGTCTGCGTTCCGCCGCGCGTGATCAACACGGCAGATGGCTGCGCGACGAGTTGCGCAACCGGCGACGAAACGGGCGTCGGCGACGCGGATGGCGTCGCCGACGGAGTTGCCGAAGCTGCGGGCGTCGCTTGCGCGACGACCGCGGTGAGCACCAACGCTACGATGAGAGAACGGGTTCCGGCTGCGCCGGTGGATCGATCGACGGCAGTTTGCTGAATTTCAACTTATCCGGCACATCCGGATCGATGTCGGCCAGCACGTGATCGCCGGCGACGAAGTTGCCTTTGAGCATCTCCTCGGCAAGTTCGTCTTCAACCGAACGTTGAATCGCGCGGCGCAACGGGCGCGCACCAAACTGCGGGTCCCAGCCCTTTTGCGCCAGCAGCACCTTGGCGGCGTCGGTGACCTTGAGGAACATGTCCTGCGCGCGCACTTCGCGCATGACTTTCTCTAGCTCCAGGCCCACGATCTGTTCGATCTGCGGGCGCGTGAGCTGATGAAAGACCACCACTTCGTCCACGCGATTGAGGAACTCGGGACGGAAGGTCTGCTTGACCTCTTCCATCACCTTCGTCTTCATGCGCTCGTAGCTCTTGGCTTCGTCTTCTTCGGTGTTTTTCTGCATGCGGAAACCAATGTCGGTGGTCGTCTGCATGCCGGTCGCACCGACGTTGGACGTCATGATGATCACCGTGTTTTTGAAGTCCACTTGACGCCCCTGAGAGTCGGTCAGGCGGCCGTCTTCGAGCACTTGCAGCAGCAAGTTGAACACGTCGGAATGCGCCTTCTCGATTTCGTCGAGCAGCACGACGGCGTACGGACGGCGCCGCACCGCTTCGGTGAGCTGACCGCCTTCTTCATATCCCACGTATCCGGGAGGTGCGCCGACCAGACGCGAGACCGAATACTTCTCCATGTATTCCGACATGTCGATGCGCACCATCGACTCTTCGTCGTCGAAGAGAAACTCAGCAATGCTGCGCGCGACTTCGGTTTTGCCGACGCCGGTGGGGCCCAGGAAGATGAACGAGCCGATCGGACGGCTGGGATTCTTCAAACCCGCTCGCGAGCGACGGATGGCGCGCACCAACACTTCGATCGCTTCGTCCTGACCGACGACGCGTTCGTGTAGCGACTCCTTCATGTTGAGTAGTTTCGCGGTTTCGGCTTGCGCCAGTTTGCTCACCGGGATGCGCGTCCACGACGACACGATGTGCGCGATGTCCGCTTCGGTCACTTGCAGCGGCTTGTCGCCCTGCGCGGCCTTCTTCTCGTGCCACGCAGACTCGATCTTCCCGCGCTCGGAACGAATGTGTTCTTCTTTATCGCGCAACTCGCTGGCACGTTCGAGCTCCGCGTTTTTCACCACGACCTCGCGCTCGTTCTGCAAGCGCTTGAGCTGCGCGTCCATGTCGCGCATTTCGGGTGGAGGCAGCGTAGCTTGCAGGCGCACCCGTGACGACGCTTCGTCGATCAGGTCGACGGCCTTGTCGGGCAAGAAGCGATCGGTAATGTAACGATCGCCCAGTTTTGCCGCAGCGACCAACGCTTCGTCGGTGATCCGCACCTTGTGGTGCTGTTCGTAGCGCTCGCGCAGGCCCTTGAGAATTTCGATCGTCTCCTCGACCGACGGCTCACCGATCATGACCGGCTGGAAGCGACGCTCCAGCGCCGAGTCCTTCTCAATGTGCTTGCGAAATTCGTTGAGCGTGGTGGCGCCGATGCACTGCAGTTCGCCGCGCGCTAGCGCCGGCTTGATGATGTTGCTCGCATCGATCGCGCCCTCGGCCGCGCCCGCACCGACCAGCGTGTGCAGTTCGTCGATGAAGAGAATGATCTCGCCGGCCGCACCGCGGATTTCATCCATGACGCGCTTCATGCGCTCTTCGAACTCGCCGCGATACTTCGTGCCCGCAACTAATCCGGCAAGATCCAGCGTGATCACGCGCTTGTCGCGCAACTGTTCGGGAATGTCGCCCTTGATGACGCGCGCGCGAGAATTTGAATGACGCGCTCGATCTCGCTGTTGCGGCCAATGACCGGATCCAACTTGCCGTCGCGCGCGAGTTGCGTGAGATCGCGGCCGTACGCGTCGAGCGTCGGCGTTTTGGATTTGCCCTTGGGCGCCGGTGGTTGCCCTTCGGCGCCTAGCAGCGACGTGGTCTGCACGCGCACTTTGGCCGGATCGACGCCCAGGTTGGTCAGCACGCGCGCCGCCACGCCCTCACCCTCGCGGATGAGACCGAGCAGCAGATGCTCCGTTCCGATATAGTTGTGATTGAGCTGACGGGCTTCTTCGAAGGCAAGCTCGATCACGCGCTTGGCGCGCGGCGTGAACACCATCTCTTGCTGTACCGTCTGACCGCCGCGCCCCACGATCGCTTCGACCTCTTGGCGCACTTTGGCCAAGTTGACGCCCAGCGATTCGAGCACTTTCGCCGCCAGGCTTTCGCCTTCGGAAATGATGCCCAGCAGGATGTGTTCGGTGCCGATGTAGTTGTTACCGAGGCGCTGGGCTTCTTCTTGCGCCAGCACGATGCTGCGGCGCGCACGCTCGGTAAACGGTTCCCACATGGACATTGCTATCGTCTCTTCCTTCGGTCCGCAGACCGTCTCGTAGTCATCCTGTTAACTCCAACATACCCACGACGAGTTTCGTGAGGCCTTAAAATGAAAATCGAAGGCCGAGGAACCCAGCGGTCGCCCCCGTGGAGTTGGTCTGCTTCCATAACCGGATCTCGATGGCGGTAAACGGCGCGATGGACTTGCCTCCGAAGACCGTAAACACCGTGCCGGCTTTGCGATCAGACGAGAGGTTGCCAATTCCCACGCCCGCCCCCACATAGGCGCCGCCGAAGCCGCCTCCCGTGAAGCCTCGGACCTCGACTGTGGCGGCGTAGCCCCCTTGCTTGGCCAGCGGCACCATGAGCGTGCCCTGCACGTCCACTGGCAGAGCCGGAATGGACGGTCCGGAACTGATCATCACCGCCCCGCCGGTCTGGGTCGGTGAAGTTGACGTATATCCGCCGCCTGCAACGGAAATCGAGGCCAACGCGGGCGCCGTGGCGGCCGCCAAGAGGATGCATGCGGTGATGACCGCACGGAACGAGCGTCGCATGCAATATGGGGTTACCGCCCGTCCTTCGCGGAACCTTTCTGCGTGCGGCGAAGTCTGTGGCATCGGAGGAAACGATGGTCACGGTTGAACAAGTGCGCAAGTCGCTCGAAGCGGTTAACGATCCCGAACTCAACATTCCAATCTTGGACCTCGGGCTGGTCTACGACATTTCCGTCGAGGGTGAGAACGGCGAAGATGTCACCGTCGTCATGACGCTGACATCGCCGATGTGCCCGGTCGGTCCGATGTTTAAGCAATCCGTTGAATCGAACGTGAAATCGGTCGAAGGCGTGAAAACGGCAACGGTCGACATCACGTTTTCGCCGCCGTGGGATCCACGCACCATGGCTTCCGACGACGTCAAGGTGACGCTCGGCATCTGGTAAGGTGTGTCGTCTACCGGGGCTTAAAATCCGCGGGCGAAATGACCGCAAGGCCTGTCGTGCCGTGCGCGTAGAGTTTTCCGGCAGCATCGGTGGCGCGCGCTTCCGCCGTTGCGAACGTCCTGCCCACGTGCACGGCCGTTCCTTCGGCAACGACCTCGGGACCGTCGGCGCGCAACGGGCGCACATAGCGCACGTGCAAGTCCGTCGTGGTGCACGCTTTTCCGGCGGGCAGTTTTGTGAACACGCAGCAGGTCAGCGCTGTATCGAGGAGCCCGGCCAAAATGCTGCCGTGCACGACGCCCATTGGATTGCACATCCACTCGTCGGGCGTGAGCGCGAACCGCACCACGCCGTCGCCGACGTACGTGAGGCGCATACCCAGCGATTCGAAGATCGGCGGCGTTGGAATTTCTCCGCGCGCGAGCGCGTTGAGCGCCCCGATACCCGACAACGCCAAAAACGCTGTCGAGACCTCTGCGGGATCAGCCCAGCGCATCATCCGTTCGCCCATACGCGCGACGTTATGCTGAAACCGCGGTCACCCCTTCGCGGTTTGGGCAACCGTGAACGCTGACGAACGACTTGTCGAGTGGGGGGCGCGGCGCTGGCTGATTGTGGTCGGCGTCATGTCGGCGACGCTGCTGCAAGTACTCGACGCTACGATCGTCAACGTCGCCCTGCCCACCATTCAAGGCAATCTCGGCGCCAACTTCGACGAAGGCGCGTGGGTGATCACCGGCTACATCATCGCCGCGGTCATCGTCATTCCGCTTACGCCATGGCTACAACAGCTCTTGGGACGACGCCGTTATTACGTGCTGGCCATCGCTGGGTTTACCGTCACGTCGGCGCTGTGCGGCTTCTCCACATCGCTCGACGAACTGATCTTCTTTCGCGTGCTGCAAGGGTTGTGCGGCGGCGGCCTGATCGCCACCGGACAGGCGATCATGCGCGACACGTTTCCGGCGAAACAAATTGGACTGAGTCAAGCGCTGGTCTCGTTGGGCGCGGTCGTTGGGCCCAGCATCGGACCGACGCTGGGCGGCGTGTTGACCGACGCGCTGTCGTGGAATTGGATCTTCTTCATCAACATCGTTCCAGGCATCATCGCCACGATACTGTGCGCCTCGCTGTTGCGCGACCCGCCGCGCCACGGCAAGGCGTCGATCGACGGCATGGGACTCGCGCTGATGGCCACGGGACTCGGTTCGCTGCAGTACGTACTCGACGAAGGCGAACGCAACGACTGGCTCAACGACGGCACGATCCGCAGCCTGGTCTTCCTGTGCATCTTCGCGCTGGCCGCCTTCATCTATTGGGAACTGCGCGTAGCGAAAAAGCCGATCGTCGATCTGCACATTTTCAAGAATCGCACGGTTGCGGCGGGATCGGTGCTAGCGATGGTGCTGGCGTTCTCGCTCTTTGGCGGATTAATTCTCGCGCCCCAGTTCCAGCAGTCGCTGCTGAACTTCACCGCGACGCTCTCGGGCGAATCGATTCTGCTGCGCGCGGCGGCCATCGCGTTCATGACGCCGATCACGTTGCTATTGTTGGTGCGAATGCGTGCAAAGCCCGCCATTTTGCTGATCGCCGGCTTTTTGATTGTCGCGATCGCCAATTTCTGGACGGGCGCCATCATTACGACCGATTCGGATTTTGCCACCTTCATCGGCGCGTTAGTGCTCGGCGGATTGGGTTTCGGTCTCATCTTCGTACCGCTCTCGGTTACCGTGCTCAGCTCCGTGCACGGCCCCGACACCCAGAAAGCGACTGCGCTCCTCAGCCTCTTTCAGCAACTCGGCGGATCGATCTCCACGGCGATCCTGGTAACGTTGCTCGACCGTCGCGACGCGCTGCATCTCGACACCCTGGCCGCGACCGTCACGAATCGCAGCGTCGGGCTCATCCAGTTTCTCGAGCATCATGCAACGCTCGCGCAGATCGCCGGGATCGTGCAGCAGCAAGCACTAACGCTGGCGTTTGCCGACGCCTTCTACTTCCTGGCTGCCGTCTCGCTAATCCTCACGCCGCTGGCGTTGCTGTTGCGCACGCCGCGTCACGTTGCCCCCGCAAAGGTCGAATCCATCGCCTTGGAGTGAGCCAAGGTCTCATCGAGTCGGCGCTACCCGAAGACGCCGAGCCGGCCGCGATGGTCAGGAAGTACGCTTGAGGTGGTTGCGGTCGGTGTGGTGGAAGAGTCCCCGTCCCTTGATGTCAAGCTGGGTGTCCTGTTCGTAATCGAAGCTGCCGTCGCCGTTAAGCTTGAGCTTGAGGATATAGCGAACGACCTTGAAGTTTTCAATCAGGTAAGGGTTTTGGCAAATGCCGTAGGTTTCCGAACCCGCTTCAGCCGCGAGCTCAAAGCTTGTCGCATTCGGCTCTACCGCGCCGCCGGCGTTGATGACGATACCCCGCGGTACGGCAAACGAGGCCAGTAGCTGTTTGGCGGCGCCATCCCAGATCATGTACCCGAACTGCCCGTGAAACGGCTTGCCTGCCTCTTTGGCCGCCGTAGACGGGTTTCCGCGCCACGCGTTTGTTGCACAGGTCAGCTGACGAAGCTTCTGGTCATGATTCTCTGCCGGCGGATTCACCACTTCGAGAACCCACCGCTCGCGATAGCTCGTTTCTGTCTCCGTCATCATTCGGTCAGGCATGCCCGGCGAGGTGTCCGTCCCGTTACTCCCCTCCCAAACGCCTATTAGACCGGCCAGCGGACCGAGGTCTGCCAGGTTCGCTTCGTTTTCTCGTTGATCGATCATTATCGTCTCCTCTCGTGTTATGACAGATTGACCGCCCCCGTACGTCTCTCCCCCATGTGCCAGCCACACCAGGCGCTTACCGTTTGAAGTGAGTCGCACGGACGCGCCGAATGCCCACTCTAATGAGGACGCACGAAGAGAAGTACGCCCAGCTTGCGCGCAAGCGCGAAAGCGCGCAAGCGCCGGCGGGAACCGAGGCGGTCGAAAAGCAACGCGCGCGCGGAAAACGCACGGCGCGAGAGCGCATCGAAGCGCTGGTTGACGAAAACTCGTTCACCGAACTCGACCGTTTCGTCGTGCATCGCAGCAACGCGTTTGGGCTCGACGAAAAAGAATTTCTCGGCGACGGTGTCGTCACAGGCCGCGCCACCATCGATGGGCGCCAAGTCTTCCTCTTCTCGCAAGATTTCACCGTGCTCGGCGGATCGTTGGGCGAAGCGTATGCGGAGAAAATCTGCAAGGTGATGGATCTGGCGGTGCGCACCGGCTCACCGATGATCGGCATCAACGACTCGGGCGGCGCGCGCATTCAAGAGGGCGTCGTGTCGCTGGGCGGTTACGCCGAAATCTTTTGGCGCAACGTGCAGGCCAGCGGCGTGATTCCGCAGATCAGCCTCATCGCCGGGCCCTGCGCGGGCGGCGCGGTCTATTCGCCGGCGATCACCGACTTCATCATCATGACTGAGAAGATCTCGCAGATGTTCATCACCGGCCCCGAGATCATCAAGACGGTCACCGGCGAAGACGTCACGTTCGAAGAGCTCGGTGGCGCCGACGCGCATGCATCCAAGAGCGGCGTCGCGCACATGGTAGCGACCGACGAAGACGACCTGTGCGCCGCTACGCGCGCGTTGCTCTCGTTTTTGCCGCAGAACAATCTCGAAGATCCGCCGCGTTTCGATATTGACGACGATCCGCAACGCGAGATCCCCGAACTCGACGACATCGTTCCGGACTCGCCCAACAAGCCATACGACATGCACGCCGTCATCCAACCCGTACTCGACGATGGTGATTTCCTCGAGATTCAAGCGCAGTACGCGCCCAACATCATCTGCGGTTTCGGCCGCATCGCGGGCGGCAGCGTGGGCGTGGTGGCCAATCAGCCCAACGTGCTGGCGGGCGTGCTCGATATCAAGTCATCCATCAAGGCCGCGCGCTTCGTGCGCTTCTGCGATGCATTTAATATCCCGCTGCTCACATTCGTCGACGTTCCCGGATTCTTGCCCGGCGTCGATCAGGAGTACGGCGGCATCATTTTGCACGGTGCCAAGCTGCTCTTCGCCTACGCGGAAGCCACGGTGCCGAAGATCACCGTCATCACGCGAAAGGCGTACGGCGGCGCCTACGATGTCATGGCTTCCAAACACATTCGCGCCGACGTCAACCTGGCGTGGCCGACCGCCGAAATCGCAGTGATGGGCGCCGAAGGCGCGGTTAAGACGATCTTCCGCCGCGACATTGCCGCCGCCGCCGATAAAGACGCGAGGAGCAAAGAGCTGATCGAATCGTACACCGAACGTTTTGCCAACCCCTACATCGCCGCGCAGTACGGCTACGTAGACGACGTCATCGAAGCGCGCAAAACGCGCGCGGCCGTCGCCACGGCCCTTGACATGCTGCGTGGCAAACGTGTTGAGCGCCCGAAACGCAAGCACGGTAACATTCCGCTCTAGCAAAGGAAGCCTCATCGTGAGCACGCGCAAAGAGTTCATCCTCGCATCATCGCTGGCGGCCGCCGTCGCGCCATCGCTGGCACTCGCCAATACCGCAGCGAAGAGTCCTACGCCGCCGGCTGCACAGGGCCACCTTCCGCCGTTTGTCTTCGACCGCGCCGCGTTCGACGCCATTATCGTGCGACCCGTCAAACACCGACACGCATTCGCATCGGTCGAGATCGACAACGGAGTAATTTTCAGCGCCATGACCAACGTTCTCAATGCATACGAAATGTCGCTCGGCGAGAAACCGGCCTCGGTGACGTCGGCGGCGGTGCTCTACCACGGCCTCGCGATTAGCATGGGGTTCAACGATACCGTTTGGAACGAACTCTTCATTCCCGCGGCCGTCAAAGATCCGCGCTTCAAAGGCGCAGTGCCGAAGGCAGGCAGCGGCAATCCGTGGCTGCATCGCAAAGCCGCGGGCCCGCGCGACGCATCGATCGAAGCGCTGACCCCGCGCGGCGCAGCGTACTTCGTCTGCAACAATGCTGCGTCCGCTACCGCGTACGACATCGCAACTGCTCTGGGCCGCACACCCGTCGACGTGTATAACACCATGGCCGCAAATCTCGTGCCGCAGGCGATGCTCGTGCCCGCCGGCGTGTGGGCCATTCACGCACTGCAAGAAGCGCACTTTACCTACGAACAAGTTTCGCTATAACCGTGCGGCTGCGTCTGCTGCGGCGTAAGGAACTGCCGGTTGAAAGCGCCGCGCTTGCTCGATTTCTCATCGGGAAGTTCGTCGTACGTGAAAGCCGCGGCGCGCGTATGGTGGGCCGCATCGTGGAGACCGAAGCGTATCCGCCCGGGGATTTGGCGGCGCACCACGTGCGCGGCAAGACGCGCAGGAACGCATCGCTCTTTGCGCGACCCGGTACCGCGTACGTGTACTTCGCCTACGGATCGTCGTGGATGCTCAACGTCGCGAGCGAGCCCGACGGCGTCGGCGGCGGCGTGCTCTTTCGCGCGCTCGAGCCCATCGAAGGCATCGAGCGAATGCAGCGCAACCGCGGCACTCTAGCGCCGCGCGATCTGGCGCGCGGGCCTGGGAGATTAGCGCAAGCGCTCGACGTGGACAAGCGCTTCGACGGCATCGATCTGTGCGCCAAGGGGCCGATCTGGCTCGCCGCAGCGAGTGGCTCGTCGGCGTCGATTGGCACGAGCGTGCGCATCGGCATCTCGAAGGACGCGCATCGTCCTTTGCGCTTCTTTGTGCCAGGCAGCCCATTCGTCAGCGGTACGCGCAAGCTCAACACGCAGGACGACGGCCCTCGCGATGGTATGTAGAGCGGGTGAAACTGCTTGTAGGAAAGCGCGCCCTCGTAACGGGCGTCGCTAATCGTTGGTCAATCGCTACCGGCATCGCCCGTCGCCTGCACGAACACGGTGCAGAGATCGCGTTCACCTATCAAGGCGAACGCGTGCGCGAAGAGGTCGCCAAGATCGCTGCCGACTTAGGCGGCGGCCCCGTGGTGGAGTGTGACGTGTCCTCCGACGAATCCATCGCAGCGGCGGCCAAGAGCTTAGAGGCGTTCGGCAAACTGGACGCGCTGGTTCATTCGATCGCGTTCGTCAAGAAAGAAGACTTGGCCGGCAAAGTGTACGATACGTCGCGCGCCGGTTTCGCGCAGGCGCTGGACATCTCGTCGTACTCGTTGATCGCGCTCGCGCAAGGCTTCCGCGAAAGCCTCAACGACAATGCGTCGATCTTGGCGTTGACGTATCTGGGTTCGACCGCTATCGTGCCGAACTACAACATCGCCGGTATCGCCAAGGCCGCATTGGAATCCATCATGCGCTATCTGGCGTACGACTTCGGCGACCGCGGCATTCGCGTGAACGCCATCTCGGCGGGCCCCATTAAAACCGCCAGCGCCCGTCAGGTCGGCGGCTTCTCGAAAATACTCGACGTCGTGCCGAAAGTTGCGCCGTTGCGCCGCAATGTGACCGCCGAAGACATCGGCGACATGGCCGTCTTCTTAACGTCAGATCTTTCATCCACCGTAACCGCCGACGTGCACTTCGTCGACGCCGGTTATCACGCGATGGGCATGTATCCACCGGACTTCCTCGGTTGATCCAAGCTCTCGGCGCCACCAACGAAGAACTCGCCGCCATCGTAGCAGCCCTCACCACGTCAGGAGCCGAACGAGCGCAGGATGCGCTTGTGAGGCGACCACTTGCCTGGGCGCTTGCGGCGCGCTACCCGGATGCGGAGTTCGACGAGCTGCGCGCGATCGTATGTTCGACAAGATCGTAATTGCCAATCGCGGCGAGATCGCGATACGCATCATTCGCACCGCGCGCGAGATGGGCATTGCGACGGTTGCGGTGTATTCCGAAGCCGATCGCGATGCGCTGCACGTGCGTATGGCCGATGAAGCATATCTGCTCGGCCCGGCCGCGCCATCGTTGTCGTACCTCAACGCTGACAAATTACTCGACGTCGCCGGGCGTTCCGGCGCGCAGGCGATGCATCCCGGCTACGGCTTCCTCGCCGAGAATGCGGCGTTCGCGCGCGCGGTCGTCGCACATGGCTTGGTATGGATCGGACCGCACGCTGATGCCATCGACGCCATGGGCGACAAGCTGCGAGCGCGGCAGGCGATGCAGAAAGCTGACGTGCCGTTCGTCCCCGGCGGAACGCAGGCCATCGAATCGCTCGAGGACGCGCGCGCGGCCGCCCAGGAATATGGCCTTCCGCTCGCGCTCAAAGCATCTGGCGGCGGTGGCGGCAAAGGCCTGAAGGTCGCACGCACGCTCGACGATCTTCCGGGCGCGTTCGAAACCGCCAAGCGCGAGGCGGCGGCCTATTTCAAGAACGATACGATCTACGCCGAGCGCTATCTCGATAATCCCAAGCACATCGAACTGCAGATCCTCGCCGACAAACACGGCACGGTGCTGCACGTCGGCGAACGCGACTGTTCGCTACAGCGGCGCCACCAAAAAGTCTGGGAAGAGGCGCCCGCGCAAATCTCCGATCACGTGCGCGACAGACTACGCGCGGCCGGCATTCGCGCGGCGCGCGCGATCGGCTACGACTCGGTCGGCACGATCGAATGTTTGGTGGCAAATGACGAGTTCTTCTTCTTAGAGATGAACACGCGCATTCAGGTGGAGCATACGGTCAGCGAAATGATCTCCGGGCTCGACTTGATCCGCGAGCAGATTCGCGTGGCCGCGGGCGAACCGCTCGGCTACGCACAGGGCGACATTACGTTTCGCGGACACGCGCTTGAGGGGCGTGTCAATGCCGAGGAGCCGCTGGAGAATTTTCGGCCGGCGCCCGGCACGCTGACCGCGTACCGCGAGCCGGCCGGCTTAGGCGTTCGCGTCGATTCCGCGGCATTCTCCGGCTACACGATCTCGCCCGATTACGATTCGATGATCGCGAAGCTGGTCGTGTGGGCGCCCACGCGCGCACAAGCCATCGCGCGCCTGCGCCGTGCCATCGACGAATACGAAATCGCCGGCGTGCCCACGACGCTCCCACTGCTGCGCGCCCTCTGCGATCGCCCCGAAGTCATCGAGGACACCTACGGCACCGCCACTCTCGAAACATTCGCCGCCTCCAAAGACTTCGCAACCGCATTGTCTCCTGGCCAAGTCGAGCTAGCGCAGGATGCACTTGAGGCGCCGCAGGCTCGCCCGGAAGCACCACAAGTCATCCGCGTCGAGGTAAACGACAAACTCTTCCGCGTCCGCGTGCTCGACGAGCCGCAGATCATTTCCGCAGGCAAGGCGCAACGCAAAGCAGCACCGCGCGTTTCGCGCAACCATGTCGCGCGAGCGGTGAGCGGCAACGATATCGTGTCGCCGATGCACGGCGTGATCGTAGAATTAAAAGTGGCCCCGGGCGACGCGGTGAACGACGGTCAAGTGGTCGCAATCATCGAGGCCATGAAGATGATGAACGAAGTGCGCGCGCACAAGGCAGGCGCCGTAAGCGCGATACACGGAGCCGCCGGATCCACAATCGAATCCGGCGGCGCCATCGTCACCTTGGCCTAACGCGCTTAGCCCTCTAGGGAGAAGCGGGCGCTCGTGAAGCGGGGATATTTTGGCCGCCCTGATGCAGCACCAGCCCCGCGACACGGCCCTTTGCATCGCGCGTGAACGTGATCTGCGCATCGACGACCGTATAATAAAACTCGTCCCGCGCTGATGGATAGACCGGAAAGAACGCCTGCCCGGTAAGCATGACGCTCAGTCCGCCATTCTCGATCTTTACCGTAAACGCCGCACCATGACCGGCGTCATACACGCCGACGTATTGCGCAAGCATTGCCGGGTCTAAGATGATCGCAGTCTCCATGTTTGCCACGATCGGTTTACCCGACGCGTCGAGGCGCGAAAAAGGCAGGACGCCGTTCTGATGGAGGATCGCACCGACGACGGCACCGTCTTTGCGCACGAAGTCAACGCTGGCGCCTACGCTCGTGGCGTCGAAACGATCCCCCTGCTTGTGCTGGAATACGACCGCCTGTTGTCCAGGTATTTGCATGGTGACGACGGCATTCGTTGTCTTCACCGTGAAACCGAGCCCGATACTCGCGTCGCAATAGACGCCATCGTACTCCGATGTCGCCGATGGCGGCTGCGGACTAGGACATTGTCGCGCGGGCGCCTGCGGCTCGATGACGCCATTGCCGATGTCGGCCACCGGCGGTCCGTTACTAAGTATCACCATGCCGCGCTTATGGTCGGCAGATATTTCGATCATCGCATGAAAGCCCGCGGTATCACCATCGTGCCACACGACACCCGACGGTGACGTCATCCAAACGAGCCCGATCTTCCCGCCGGGAAACGTCGAGCGCGGCTGGTGGCCGTAGAGGCAATCGCGCGCGATGGGCCCCCGCCCCATGTTGCAGCGCAAGTAGAGCAGCATATCGTGCATCGTCGAGCGCACCGCGCCCGCTCCGGCGAGAGCCTCGATCTCCCACGCATGCGTCGGTTTTCCATCCGCGTCGTGTCCAACGGCCAACGCAGCGTCGTGTTCCGGCGCCGTCGCGACCGTCGATTCACTCATTCCCAACGGCACATAAATCTTGCGTTTCACCAACATCGCGTACGACGTGTGCGCCTGATTTGCGAGCGCCTGACCGAGCAAGCCGACGCCGAGATTCGAATATTCGTATTTGGATCCGGGATCACGCGTCAGCGCGTAACCGTTGATAAATGCGTACAGATCCGAGACGTCATAGGCGGCATACGGATCCGGTCCGTCAACGTCGCGGATGTTTGAAGGCATCCTGGGCAGTCCGGAATGCTGCGTCGCAAGGTTGAGTAACGTAATTTGCTTGCCGCCGCGTGACGGAACGTGCACGCTCTTCGGCAGATACTTCGCCACGGGATCGGCGAGTCTGACGCTGCCTGCCAGAACGGCTTGCGCTAACAAGTTGGCGGTAAACGTCTTCGTTACCGAACCGACTTCGAAGCGCGTATGCTCGTCGAGCGGCCGCGCCGTCCCCGCGCCGCCGGATTTCAAGATCTTCACACCGTCGGGGCTGATGTACCCCAAGATGATCCCGGTGCCGGGCGCTGCTTGCGTTCGCGCATCCATCGCCCGCTGCGCCGCAACGAGCGGATCCCCGGGCGCCGCAGCCGGTGCGGCCGGAGCAACGCCGGAAAGGAACGCACAGCACAAAATGCCGACGAATAAGCGTTTCATGCTTCCCCCTTTGCAACACCAGGATGGGCCACCTGCCTTCAGGTTTACGCCCTCCACATAGCGAAAGGCGGGTCGATGCCTCGCGATACGAACGACTCCGGGATTCCCATCGCACCGCGATACGATGCGGTCGAAGGGACGCCGCACGATCTTGGGGAGCCAGGAGCGTTTCCGTTTGCGCGGGGCGTGCGCGCCGATATGTATCGCGGCCGCTTGTGGACGATGCGCCAGTATGCGGGCTTTGCTACCGCAGCCGAGTCGAACGCGCGTTACCGGTATCTCCTGGATCGCGGAACCACGGGTCTCTCCGTGGCGTTCGATCTGCCCACGCAGCTCGGCTACGATTCGGATGCGAAGCCTGCGCGCGGTGAAGTCGGCAAAGTTGGTGTGGCGATCGATAGCGTGGCCGACATGGAGACCCTCTTCGACGGCATCCCGCTCGACGAAGTGACGGTCTCGATGACGATCAATGCGCCCGCATCGATCTTACTGGCGATGCTCTTGGCCGTGGCGCGCCGACGCGGAACGCCCTTTAACAAACTCGGTGGCACCATTCAGAACGACGTGCTCAAAGAGTACGTCGCGCGCGGTACGTACATCTATCCGCCGGGTCCGTCGATGCGATTGGTTACCGACGTGATGGCCTACTGCGCGAAAGAAGTTCCGCAGTGGAACACGATTTCGATCTCCGGCTACCACATTCGCGAAGCCGGTTCGACGGCGGTTGAAGAGATCGCGTTCACGTTGGCCAACGGCAAGGCGTATCTGCGCGCCGCACGCGATGCGGGCATCGAACTCGACACGATCGCGCCGCGCCTCTCCTTCTTCTGGAACGCGCACAACGACTTCTTCGAAGAAATTGCAAAGTTCCGCGCCGCTCGCTACATCTGGGCGCACGTCACGCGCGACGAGTTCGGCTGCAAGAACCCACGTTCGCAGATGCTGCGTTTCCACACGCAGACCGGCGGCTCGACCTTGATGGCGCAGGAGCCCGATAACAACGTGGTGCGCGTCACGCTGCAGGCATTGGCCGCCGTCTTAGGTGGCACGCAGTCGCTGCACACCAACGGCAAAGACGAAGCGCTCGCGTTGCCGACGGCCCAGAGCGCGAAGATGGCGCTGCGCACGCAGCAGATCATCGCCTACGAAAGCGGCGTCACCGACGTCGCCGATCCGCTGGCCGGCTCGTATTATGTCGAATCGCTCACCAACGACCTGATCGAACGCGCGCTGGCGCTCATCGCCGAGATCGACGAGCTGGGCGGTGCGGTCACCGCCATCGAAACCGGCTGGATGCAAAGCCGCGTTGGTGACTCCGCGTATCGCGCGCAAGAGGCCATCGAGCGCGGCGAAACCGTGCTGGTCGGTGTCAATAAATTCGTGGAAACCGACGCCGCAGCGTCGCTTCCGCTGCAGCGCGTGGACGACCGCATCGAGGGTGAACAGATCGTGCGACTCAACGCCTTCCGTGCCGCCCGCAACGCCGATGCCGTAACCGACCGTCTGCGCGCGCTGCGCGCTGCCGCTTCCGGGAGTGAGAACTTAATGCCGCATTTCTTGGAGTCGGTCGACGCCGGTGCGACGCTCGGCGAGGTGTGCGACGTGCTACGCGACGTCTTCGGTGTCTATCATGCCAAGGAAATCGTGGCGTAATGCAGATCGACCATGTGGCGATCGTCGTCAGAGATCTCGAAGCCGCACTGCGAGTCTATGTCGACACGCTGGGCTTCGAGCAAGTCTATCGCGAGGTCGTGGCGGACCAAGGTATCGAGGCCGTCGGTCTGCGCGCGGGCGATTCGCTTATCGAACTCTTGCGACCGCTCTCGGAAGATTCGCCGGTTGCGCGCTATCGCGGCGATGCCGAAAGCAAACTGCATCACACCGCGTACCGCGTGGACGACCTCGAGGCGAAACTCGCCGAGCTCAAAGCCGCAGGCGTACGCCTGATCGACGAAACGCCACGCAACGGTGCCCATGGCAACCGCATCGCCTTCCTCCACCCCAAATCCACCGGCGGCTCTCTCATCGAACTATGCCAGCCGACCGTTTCATAAACCTCGTGCTCGTATCTCGAGCACGGGCTGCGGAGTTTCGGGAAATGATCGCTGAATGGAAGGCGGATGACCGAGGCAGCGGCGCTTATGGTTCCATCTTTGCGATCGCTTTAACCGACATCGACGGGTATTTTGCGCTCGCCGACGGCTTACGCGAGGGGCGGGGACCAATTCCGAATCTCGTTCCGAGCGATACCTTCTGGATCGAAGCCGACGGCAAACTTGCCGGGACGGTGCACGTTCGTTACGAACTCAACGCGATACTCATGCAGCGCGGCGGTAACATCGGCTACTCCGTACGGCCCAGCGGCGGGCTTACGGCTGGCGCTGCACGCCCTGCGCAAACGCGCGATTTCGCAAGCACTCCTAACGTGCGACGATGATAACCACGCTTCCGCTCACATCATCGAGAAGGCGGGCGGCCGACGCATCGACGACGCGATCCTCGAAGACGGCACCCGCGAACGTCGCTATTGGGTGCCGACGGACTAAAGGTTCGGCGCTAGGGCGACGTTAATTTCGGTCTCGAAGGTGCGGTTCCAAGGGAGCGTGATTTGCATGGCGGCAATGTGGTCGTTGGGATAGAGCCGCGCTAAGATCTTCTGTGCCTGCTGCCACAGCAGCGGGTTGTTGCGTTCCGATGCGGCCGCTGCCGGCGCCGGCAGCAGATACGTGTGATCCGTTATCCCTTGCGCGCTCAGCCACGTATTGAGATCTGGGCGCACGTTGTCGTGGAAGGCGTAATCGTCGAGTATGCGATTGAATGTAAACGTGCGATGGGCCAGCGCATCGTACGTACCCATGCGTCGTCCGGCGCCGGCGGAAATCGCTTCGGCCAGGGCTGTTCCAACGGTATTGGCATCGGTGTTCCAGGACGCGTATGCATCCAAGCCGCTCATGACACCGCTGGAAAGCAACCGCTGCGCGAACGCTCCCTGCGCCGCGTACGACTCCTCGAACGACAAATCCGCGAACGCCACCGAACGCCCCGCATGCTCGTCGGCGGCAAGCGACGCGGCCAACGCATCGTCGAGCGCGGCGTTGACCGTCGGTACGCGCACGTAGAGCGTGACATCGGGATGAGCGTCGTCTTGCACGCCGCCGCAGAGACGTATCAGCGCGCCGATCGTCGTGGAGATCGGCACGAACTCCAGCGGATCTTGATACGACGCGCCTTCGGGTGACGAATAGCGCACGGCGACGCGCGGTGTCCAATGCGCGCCTCGCGCCAGCGCATTGGCGACGAGTGCCATGCCCAACTCGTCGGCGCCTGGCTCGATCGAAAGTTTGTCCGCAACGCCTGCTTGCGCCACCGCATCTTCGAGCGCGCGTACTTCCTTTACGTGCAGTCCCACCGGACCCGCATCGTCTTGGCCCAGCACCGCACGATCCAGCGTGCCGCCCGCTACCAAGCGTATCACGTACAGGTCCGTACCGTAATCGCGCGCGCGCGTTTGCAGATAGGCATCGAGCGTCGCGTCGCCAATGAGTGCGCGCAAATGTGCGGCGTGCGCTTCTTCCGATGGCAGCGGCGGATCGTGCAAGTTTGCGTACTGCTGCAGGTACGACCACGTTGGATATGCGGCGAAAAACGACGCAGCAGCGCCGATCGCCGGGACGCCCGTCGGCGCCAGGCGCATGATCGTTCCGAAGCCCGCGATCCAGGCGCGCGGCCGTTGACGGCGCAGTTGCTGCAGCGAACGCAAACGAAAATATGCATCGATGTACGACGTGCCGGGAACGCGCGACGCCACCAACCCGCCGTATGCCAGCATGTCAGTGGAAACCACAAACGCGCCGCCTTGGCGCGCAGCTTCGCCGTTGATCCAGGACACGATCGCGTCGGGCTGCCCAAACGTGAGATACGATCCCAACAACGCCGCCTGCGGCTCGATCACCGCGCGGCCGGCAAGTGCGCCGAGCATCTGCGGCAGTTGACGAGTCACCGGCCGGTCGTCGATGGGGACGTAAGCGATTGGCCGCTGGCGAGCGAGCGCCGGTAGCGGCGTCAGGAATGACGCGCACACTATTGCCGCAAGAAGCCGCATGATCGCTCCGGTTCTCCGGGAGATATGCGCTTTCCGGGGTAATCTATCGTTACTATGGCTACGACGATTTTCTTTGCCGGCGCCTCCGGCGCCATCGGCCGCCGCCTCGTCCCTCTGCTCCTCGAAGCCGGTCACACGGTGTATGGTGCCACCCGCAGCACGGCGAACGCCGCCGCGATGGAGCGTCTCGGTGTGAAGCCCGTCGTGGTCGACGTATACGACGCAGAGGCGTTGCGCGAGGCCATGTTGGCGGCAAAACCGCAAGTCGTCATGCACCAGCTAACCGACCTTCCGCACGATTTCGATACGAAGGCACTAGCTGCGGCACAGGCCGGCAACGAACGCTTGCGCATCGAGGGCACCCGCAATCTCGCTAACGCGGCGCTGCACTGCGGAGCGCGCCGGATGGTCGCGCAGAGCATCGCATGGGCCTTCGCATCCGGACCAGAACCGCACGGAGATGATGACGCGATCGACGCACTCAATCATCCCGGCGTCGCCGCACTGGAACGCTTCACGCTGGATTCGCCTCCGCTCGAAGGCATCGTATTGCGCTACGGTTATTTGTATGGACCCGGAACGTGGTTCGCTATGCCTACGGGAAGCGTGGCCGTGCATGTTGACGCTGCAGCGAAAGCGGCTTTGCTGGCCGTCGAAGGCGGCACGCCGGGCGCTTTCAACATTGTCGAGCCCTCGGCGTACGCCAGTTCGGAGAAGGCCCTTCGCGTGCTAGGATGGGACCCGATTTTTCGGCCGTATGCGCCTATTGAATAGCTGCGCGTAGAAAACCGTCGTGCGTCGCGAGCAGTTCGCGGGCGACCCCGGCGGACACCCCGCGCCTGGCCATCACCACGGCGACTTTGACGCTGCCGCCGGCTTGATCGAGCAGCGCCTGCGCGCGCTCGTCATCGATACTCGTTAAGCGCATTACCAAGCGCAGCGCGCGATCGCGCAACTTCGAGTTGGTCGCGACCATGTCGACCATCAGGTTGTCGTGCACTTTTCCTAAACGTACCATCACCGCGGTCGAAATCGTGTTAAGCAGCAACTTTTGCGACGTGCCCGCTTTGAGCCGCGTCGAGCCAGTGAGCGGCTCTGCGCCGGTTGCAAGCACGATGGCAACCTGCGCCGCCGCGCCCAAGCGCGAGTCGGCGCTGTTGGAGACGCCCACGGTGTAGGCTCCGATCGCACGCGCACGCTCGATTGCTCCGACGACGTACGGTGCGCCGCCGCTTGCCGAGATACCGATCACGGCGTCTGCGGGCTTCACGTGCTCGTCCATCTCTGTCGCGCCCGCCGCCGCGTCGTCCTCAGCGCCTTCAACCGCTTTAATCAGCGCACCGACACCGCCCGCGATGTGGGCGCACACCAGTTCGGGTGCCGTACCGAACGTAGGCGGCATTTCGGATGCATCCAGATATCCCATGCGCCCTGAGGTGCCGGCGCCGACGTAGTGTAGCCGACCGCCATCGCGCATGCGTGACGCCACTTCATCCACCACCGACGCCGCCGTATCGCGCACGGCGAGCACCGCATCCACGGCTAAGCGATGCTCTTCAGCGAGCACCTCCACCAATTGCAGTGTAGAGAGCTCGTCCAACCCGGCCGTACGCGGGTTCACTTCTTCAGTGGTGGGCAATCCTTTGTTCACGTGAGCATCCTTTGCGCGAGGGCAAGCGCGCCGAACTGCGGCGCCGCAGCGCCTTTAACGGCGTGGAGAAACGGGTGTTCGTTGAGCAGACGCGTCTCCAAGAGGTACGTCAGAAGGCTGTTGTCGCGCAGCAGTCCGCCGGCAAACACGAGCGGGGTCTCGCTGCGTCGCGCATCGGCCGCACGCAGCAGGGTCTTCACCAAATCGGAAAGATCCAACGCGGCGGCTTGCAAAATTTTATTTGCAGCCCGCTCGCCGGCATTGGCGGCCTCGATGACCATAGGGGCAAATGCCGCGAGCGAGCGCACGGGGTGTTCGCTGCGATAGATACGTTCGAGCACGTCGTTCGCGCAAGACGCGTTCAACGCCGTAGCCACTTGTGAGGTGAACGCATCTGCGATCGCGCGTCCGTCATACGATCGCAAGAGCAATCGCACGGCGGCGCTGCCGATCGCATAACCGGAACCCTCGTCGCCCACCAAATACCCGTAACCGCCGGCGCGAAAGGCGGCGTCCCCAAACTCGCCGTAGGCGATCGAACCCGTTCCGGAGATCAGCACGATGCCATCCCCATCGGGAACTGCCGCGCGTAGCGCGATGCGCGCGTCGTCGCACACGCATACGCGCGCTCCAGGAAAGCGCTTTTGCAGTTCCGCCTCAAATGCGCCGGCAACTTCCGTGCGCCCCGCACCGGCTGCCCCGACGCAGATCGCCTGCGCGTTCTCGCCCTGTAACGCTTCTTCTATGACGCTCGCAATCGCAGCTGACGCGCGCTCGAAGCCGATGGCGCTCGCGTTTGCTGCCGCGCCTTGCGCCTGACCATACGTCTCGCCGTCACGCGACGCTGAGGCTTTCGTGGATGTGCCGCCCGCATCCACGCCGACTGCTATCGCGCGCATTCGCCCTCGATGCGCACCAAGAGGCGCGCGAGATCGTGCGGTGCGATGCCGCCTAATACGCTGGGATGACGCGCGCCCGTGACGCGCGGCACGTTGGCTGGCCGCCCGCGCAGCGTTTCGTAGCCGAGGATCGCAAACGCGATGGCCTCTTTGGCATCGGCATCGATGCCGGCAGCGTCGGAGCTTTCCACGATTGCCGGTGCAAGTCGGCGCGCGAGGCCGGCCATCAGCGTGGGATTGCGCGCGCCGCCGCCGGAGGCGATCAGGCGCTGCATATCGGGGGCATATGCGGCGATCGCATCGCCCACCGAGGCGACCGTCAACGCCGTCAGCGTTGCCGCGCCGTCTTCATCCGAGAGTTCGTCAAGCTGCGCGGCGTAACAATCGAGAAATTGCGCTCCGAAGCGTTCGCGGCCCGTCGATTTCGGTGGCGCTTGCGCAAAGTACGGATCGGCCAACATCGCTTGCAGCAGCACGTCATTCGGGCGCCCGCGCGCGGCCCATTCACCGTCGCGATCGAAACGTCGCTCGCCGTTGGAGCGTGCATAGACAAACGCGTCGATCAGCATGTTGCTCGGCCCAGTGTCGAACGCCACCACATCGTAGCCGCCCCCCGCGCCGCGCTGCAGTCCGCGCGGAAGCACGGTGAGGTTGGCGATGCCACCCAGGTTCAGCGCCACGCGCGACTCATCGTCCGAAGACAGCAGCATTGCGTCCACGTACGGCACCAGCGGTGCGCCACAGCCGCCGGCGGCCGTATCGGCGGTTCGGAAATCGTAACACACCGTCGCGTGCATCGCTTCGCGAATGACGAACGGGTCGCCGATCTGCAGCGTGATGTTGCGCTCGCCGTCGTGCCACATCGACTGCCCGTGCGATGCCACGAAGCCCACTCGCGCGTCGGATGCGACGGCGCGCGCCGCACGCGCAAACTCCAGGCCAACGTCGCGATGCAGCTCGGCAAGTTCTCGCAGGCTGCCGCGATTGGGCGGCAGCACCGCGCGCAGGCGACGCGCCAAATCGTCGGCGTAAGGCAGCGTAACGAAGTCAACCAGCGCGACAGTATATCCGTCGCCGTGCGGAACCACGTCAACCAAAGCTGCATCGATGCCATCGAACGACGTGCCGCTCATCAGCCCGATCGCTTTCATGCGGGCAGCGCCAAGCCGAGATCTTCGATCAGCGCCTCGTAGAAAGAGGCGCGCAAATCGCGCGTGTCGCGGCGGCCGAAGTACACGGTGTTGGTGAGCAACACACCCTGCACGTCGCGCGACGGATCCGCCCACACGCACGTCCCCACGAAGCCCGTGTGTCCGAAACTCTCCTTCGAGAAGAGCCGGCCGCTGGAGTTGCCATCGGTGGTTTTGAGCGCCCAGCCTAGGCCGCGCCGCAGCACCGGGTCGAAGGCTTGCTCGCGGACGCTTTGGCGCGCGACGTCGAGGGGCAGCAGCGTTGCGGCACGTCCACAGAGCGGCCCGAGATACGTTTCGGCCAAACGCGCGACATCGGACGCCGCGCCGAAAAGCCCCGCGTGACCGGCGACCCCGCCCATGAGAAACGCCTTCTCGTCGTGCACGATGCCTTGCACGCGGCCGCGCCAGCCGTCCTCTTCGGTAGCGGGAACGTTCGTGCGATCGCGCTCGCGCACTCTGTAATCCAGCGTTGCGCTCGGGAACGTGTCGCGCGCGAGCGCCGCGAGCGAACGTCCGCGCACGCGCGCCAGCAGTTCGCCAATTACGATGAATCCTAAATCACTGTAGATCACGTTTTCGCCGGGTTTGGCAACGAGTTCGCGTTCCACCGCAAACTGCTCGACGTTGTGGCCGAGCAGTTCGCGAAAATCGGCTCCAGAGTTGATGCCGGCATTGTGCGCCAGCAACATGCGCAGCGTGATCGCTTCGTGCGGCGTGCCCTTCCACTGAGGAAACCACGTCGTCAGCGGTCCATCGAGCTGCAAGTTGCCGTCGGCGACGGCGCGCAGCGCGATCGTCGCGACGAAGTTCTTCGTAACCGAGGCCAAATCAAAGCGCGTGTCGACGAAGACGGGCTTGGCTAACGCATCATAGCGCGTAAGTCCGTACGCTTCTTCGAACACCACGCGGCCCTGCGATTCCACGCGCGCAACCGCGCCGGTAAAGTCCTTGCCGGTTGCGGAACGCAGCGCGTTGCGAACGCGCGCAAACGAGTTAGGCAACGGCCGCAATCTCCAACGGCAGCGAACCCGTGGGCACGTGACCGCCGAAGAGCACGTCGGCTAGGCCATCGAGCGACGGGCGATCGTCACCGTACGTGGCCAGCACCGTTTGCGCCGCACCAACCAAGGTGACGTCGAACGGCTCGCGCGTCGAGACGACGACGGCATTGGGGTGCGCTGCCAGCACGCGCGCTATGGCAGCCGCTTGCGATGCGTACACGTGCGCTCGGCGCATCAGCACGATGGGGCGACGCCCGCTACTCTTTACCGCGGCCAGCGCTGCGTCGGTCTGCGTCGGATCGGGTTCGAGCGGCGCAAACGCTTCCTGCAATGCGGGCGCGAACTCTCGCAGCGACGCGTGGTCGCTGTGCGTGCCCTGTACGCCCTCCGTCGTCGTACCTTGAAATGACAGCACGATTGCGCTTGCCGGGTCGATGCTCGGGGTGCCGCGCAACAGCGTGACGGCAGCGCGACCGATCTCGCGACCGACACCGGGATACGGCGCCGCGGCATCAAGCGGCAACGGAGGAGCCATCGCTTTGCGCAGACGCAGCACGCGATTGTAGGCCTCCTGTAGACGCGCGAGCGGGAGCGAACCGTCGGCAACGGCCGCTTCGACGCGATCGACCGCCTCCCGCGCCACCGCAACGCTGTGGCTGATCAGCACGCTGTCGGCGCCGGCGATCAACGCAATCACCGCACCGGGCGCGCTGCCGACGGTGCGGGCGATAGCATCCATCTGCATGCAGTCGGTAAAACATACGCCTTTAAAACCGAGCGTGCCGCGCAGCAGATCGGTAAGGATCGCGCGCGAGAGCGTGGCCGGCGCGCGATCGTCGAGCGCCCGGAAGACGATGTGCGCCGTCATCACGGCACGCGCCGATGGCAGTAACTCTGCGAACGGCAGCAAATCGCGCGCCGCAAACGCCCGCGCGTCCATGTCGATGGTCGGCAAGTCGAGATGCGAATCGACTGCCGTAGACCCGTGACCGGGAAAGTGTTTGTACGTGGCAACGATGCCGCCGGCTTCCAACCCTTCGGCTACGACGCCGGCAAAGCGCGCGGTCACGCGCGGATCATTGGAAAACGCGCGCGTTCCGATGACGGTATTCATGCGTTCGAGCGCCAGATCGAGCACCGGCGCGAAGTTAACGTTGACGCCGGCACGGCGCAGATCGAACGCGATCTGCTCGCCGACGTGCCTCGCGAACGCGCTGTCGCCTGTCGCGGCAACCGCCATCATCGATGGAATCTCTTCGACGCCGTCGCGGATGCGCGCGACGCGTCCACCCTCTTGGTCGATCGATATGAGCGGCGGCGTATCGGCGGGATACCGCGCGCGCAACGAATCGGTCAGTTCGCGCGCCTGCGCGAGCGTACGAACGTTGCGCCCGAAGATAACGAGCCCGCCAAACGGCAGTTCGTCGAGCGCCGCGCACACGTCGTCGGAGAGTGCGGCGCCATCGAAGCCGACACTGATCGCTCCCGCGGCAAGCGCGCGAACGTCGGGTCGAGTGTCGGTCATGCGATGAGCTCCTCGGTTTTCGGATCGTAGCAATGCGCGCGATCGCGCGAAAAGTCCAGTTCTACGTCCGCTCCGCTCGTCAGCGCAACGGACGGCGTCACTCGCGCTACCACTTCACCAAAGGACGTGGCAACGTGCGCGTACGCATCGGCGCCGGTTCGAACGCAGCGAACAACCTTCCCGCGCAGCGCGCCGCCGATGCGAATCGCAACGTTCTCCGGACGCACTGCGACGATTGCGTGAGGGTTGCCGAACATCTCTCCGGCGCCGTGCAGAAGATTCATCGCGGGTATGCCCAAAAACCTCGCAACGCGCAAGTTTGCCGGACGGTCGTAGACGTCTTGTGGATCGCCGATCTGCTCGAGGCGTCCGTGAATGATTACGGCTAAAACGTCGGCCACGGCCATGGCTTCGACGTGATCGTGGGTCACGTAGACGATGGGACCCGCGAATCGTTCGCGCACGCGCACCACATCGTCGCGGATTTTCGCGCGCAGCGACGGGTCCACGTGTGCCAACGGTTCGTCAAGAAGCAGCGCAAGCGGATCGGAGAGCAGCGCGCGCCCAATCGCTACGCGCTGTCGCTCGCCGCCGGAGAGTTCGCCGGGACGGCGCGCCAGGCAATGCTCGACATGCAGCATCCGCACGACCTCGGTCACACGATCCATCGCCGCGCGATCGCGTAGCGCAAACCGCAGATTTTCCGCAACCGACATCTGCGGCACGAGCGCGGCATCTTGAAATACCATCGCTACGCGACGCTCTTGCGGGCCGTATGCCGACACGTCGCGCTCGCCGAGCGCGACGGTGCCGGCGTCGGCGCATTCCAATCCCGCGAGAATGCGCAACAGCGTACTCTTGCCTGCGCCCGACGGACCAACCACGCACAAAGTATGGCTTGACGCAATCTCAAAAGAAACGTCGTCTACAGCCATCCCGGCTGCAGCGGGGAATCGTTTGCGCAGCGATCGCGCGCGCAGCACGTTAGCGAACGCGGATGATCTGCGCGACCAAACGGCCCTCGACTTCGCTGAGCGAAATCTCCACCGTCATGCCCGCGCGTAAGTCGGAGATGCCCAGCGTGTCGTGCCCGCGAAAGATCGCGGCACTGGGCGGCACATTCACGGCGACGCGCTGTCGGCTGGACAAAACGACCTCGATGCGCCCGCGACCGTAATCGACGCTGGCGATCTCGCCGCGAACCTGGCCGCGATCGTGCCCCGGACGCGCATCGTTGGAAAGAAAGGCCGGCCCCGGCTGCGGCTGCGCAAATACAGGCGCGGCGCTGGCCGTCAGCAGGGCCAGAGCGACGGCCAGGGCGATGCGCGCGTAGGTCATTCCGTCCTCGTTAACGTGGATTCTTTGGACACCGTTTCGCCGTCAGCCGACCAGGTCCCCGAATGCCCGGCTTGCCTCGGCTCCATCCGGACCGCCGCGCCGCGCTCGTTCCACTAATTCGCGCGCTTGCACGACATCGGCGTCGGTGGTCGCTTTGCCGGATCCGGCCAGCCGCAGCGCGATGAGCGCCAAATCGGGCGTGCGCGACCCGAGGATCCGCAAACCTTCCAAATGCGCATGCACGGATTGTGCTGGAGCGGGATCCGCCAGCAGCGCCGCCACGACCGTTGCCTTGTCGGGCGTCCCGCGCAGAAGATAGCCGTCGAGCATCTCGAAGTTCATACCCATGGCATTCGCCATACGCCTCTGCGTGCTCTGCATTGCCGTCGTTGCGACGATCGCGCCCGACCCCGCAAGCGCGGAAAACGTGACGCTGCTGCTCACGCGGATGCGCGCGGCCGCCGGAGTACCCTACCGCGCGCACGTGCGTTCCGTCTTCCATTCTACCGAGGACGGCGTGAACGTAACGACGACAACCGATGCGCAAGCCGAGGTGTTCCGCACGCAGACTTGCGCGCAGACGCTCTGCGCGGGTTTTTATTTCGACGGCACCACGCTCGACCGCGTGGATTTCAATCAAACCGCCCTGCCAAACTCGCAACTCGGCGGGCCGTACGCGCAAAGCCTGCACGACGCAGAATATCTATCGTTCCTAAGCCCGACGTTTCGCGGGACAATCCACGACGCAGGAGCCACGACGGTCAACGGGCGCACGTACCGCGCGCTGCTGATCGCACCACACGGCGGCGTTTCCGTTCGTATAGACGTCGACGAGCGTACGGCGCTGCTGGCGTCTGTCGCCGATCCGCGCGCGCCTGCGCCCACACGTTTCTATAGCGATTATCGTAAGGTCGGATCGTTCGTCATGCCGTTTACCGTACGCACCGGCAGCAGTATCGTACGCTACGATTCTCGCGTAGTAGCATCCGGCGCGCTCGCGCCACCGACTGGTTTGCACGTGCAATTAACCAACGCTGCTCCGCTGCAGACAAGTCCAGATGTCGCAACGCCGATCGGTCCGTGCACGCTCGCCGGCGTCCCGACACGGTGTTTGATCGATACGGGCAACTCCGGCATGTCGGTCAGCCTGCAATTGGCCGAACGACTAAATCTGCCCGTCCTCGGCGGCGGCGAAGTACACGGCATCGGCGGCTATGCAACCGAAGTCGTACGCGCGGGACCGCTCGCGATCGGCAACGCACTAGTAGCGCCGGCAAACTACACGGTGCTCGACGGCATCGAAAGCAACGGCTACGACATTGTGGTCGGCACCGATGCGCTTGCCGCGACGCGTGTGCTGATCGACCCGAGCGCGCGTCTCGTACGTTTCGGCGCCGCGCCGGCAACCGGCGCAACGACGCTCGACCTGTCGTTTTCGGAGTTCGTTCCGATCGTGCAAACGCGGCTGGGCGATGTCACCGCACGCCTGCTGCTCGACACGGGCGACCAATCCGGCATCGATCTCTCATCGAATTTTTACGCGGCGCACCCCGACGCGTTTGTGCCGACACGCGAGCGCGGGGTTTCCGGCGTGGGCGGCAGCAGCGTGCAGTTGCTGGGACAAGCGCCATACGTCGCACTCGGCAATCTCGTCCTGCGCGACCAAACTATCGGCACCTCGCCGGCGATCGACGGATTGGCCGACGGTCATCTCGGCGCCGGATTCTTAACGCAGTTCTTGCTCGTGCTCGATTATGCAAACAGGCGCGTGCAACTAAAAGACCTTGCGAGCCCCGGCGCGTATCCATAGCCTCATGAGACGACCGCTGATATTTGCAGCGGCTGCTTGCGCGTGCATCGTCGGAATATCGCCAGCCGCATCGGCATCCGAAGTCCCCGCGCTGCACGGCCTGCCCATCTGTACGGTGGTAGCGGTAGAGATGGTTGAAAGCGTCGATTCAGCCAGCGCGATGCCGGGCGATTTTTTTCGCTTCCAAACGATTAATGCGGTAACCGCGGGCAAGCACGTGGTCATCCCGCAGCGCACGATGGGGTATGGTGTGGTAACGGTAGCGGCGCCGGCAGGCAAAGGCGGACGCCCCGGTACGCTGGTGTTAGAGCCGCGCTACCTGGAGCTACCCGACGGCACGCACCTAGGCGTGGTGCTCGATCACCACTCCGGCGATCTCGACCGCAGCGGGGCTACCGGCAGCGTGCCGGGATACTTGGGCGCCATTCCGATCCCAGGCGTCGGCGCGGCGATCGGCATCTTCAATTATTTCCACAACGGCAAGAACATCGTCGTCAAGCGCGGCACGATCTTCCCGGTTTTCCCGAGCGACAGCCCCGATACCGAACGCTGCCAGAACGCGCCGACGCTCTGATGGACGCCGTTCTCGCGGATCGACTCCAATTCTCGTTCACGATCATGTTCCATTACCTATTTCCGATCGGAACGATGGGCCTGGCGCCGTTCGTTGCGTGGTACTCGCTGCGCGCGTGGCGCACGAACGACGAACAGGCCGCGCGCATCGCGAGTTTTCTCATAAAGATCTTCGCCTTGACCTTCGCCGCCGGCGTGGTGACCGGCATTCCGATGGAGTTTCAGTTCGGCACCAACTGGGCGCCGTTCTCGGCGCGTACCGGCAGCGTGATCGGTCAGCCGTTGGCGATGGAAGGCGTGTATGCGTTCTTCTTGGAGTCGATCTTCCTGGGCATCCTGCTCTATGGAAAGCGCCGCGTTTCGCCGTTGCTGCACACGATATCGGCAATCTGCGTTTGCGTGGGCGCGTGGCTCTCGGGCTTCTTCATCGTTGCGACCGACGCGTGGATGCAGCACCCTGTTGGTTACACCCTCACGAGCGGCGGCACGATCGAGATGCGCAGCCTGCCCACCGTGTTACTCTCGCCATTTGCCTGGTGGCAGTATCTGCACGTGATGTGCGGAGCGATGACGGCAGGCGCGTTCATTCTTGCGGGCATCGGCGCATACTATCTGCTCTCGCACCGGGACGAAGCCGACGGTAAGCGGCTCGTGCGCGCCGGCGTACTGGTCGGCCTCATCTTCGCGGCGATTACCGTTTTTCCAACGGGCGACCGCAACAGCGCCGACGTCACCGCGTATCAGCCGGTGAAACTCGCCGCGATGGAAGGCCTCTTCCACTCCGCGGACGGCGCGCCGCTCGCCATCATCGGCATGCCCGACACGCAGGCACAAGATCTCATCGATCCCATCTACGTTCCCGACGTGTTGAGCTTTCTCGCATACGGCAACTTCAAAGCCAACGTGCGCGGCCTTACTTCGTACGCGCGCGAACTCTGGCCGCCGGTCGAACTGACGTACTACGCCTATCACGTCATGGTTGGATTGGGCACCATCTTCTTAGGTATCGCGTTCCTCGCAGCGGTGCTGCTCTTGTGGAGAGCGCTGCTGTGGCGCGCACGTTGGCTGCTGTGGCTGTTGCTGCTGACGATGCCGTTCCCATACGTGGCTAACGAAGCGGGCTGGGTGGTTACCGAAGCGGGGCGTCAGCCTTGGATCGTCTACGGCATCATGAAGACGGCCCAAGCAGCGTCCACCAACGTCCCAGCGGGCGAAACGATCTTCACCATCATCGGCTTCTGCGGCATGTACTTCTTGCTCGGACTCCTGTTCTTGCTGCTGGTGCTGCGCGAGATCGGCAAAGGCCCGGCGCCCGCATGAGCACGCTTGCGTTCGCGCTTCTAGCCGTGATGTTGGGAGCCTATATCTTGCTCGATGGCTTCGATCTAGGCGTCGCCGCCATCACGCCGCTGGTCGCGCGCGGCTCGAAAGAACGTGAAGCATCGATGCGCGCTATTGGGCCGTTCTGGAACGGCAACGAAGTGTGGCTGATCGCCGCGGGCGGCACGCTCTTCGCGCTCTTCCCAAAAGCCTATGCGTCGGCGTTCTCCGGATTTTATCTGCCGTTCATCATCGTGCTTTGGCTGCTGATGTTTCGCGGGGTCGCGATGGAACTGCACGCGCAGCTCACTAGCGACATCTGGCGCGACTTCTGGGACTTCTGCTTCAGCGCGTCGAGCGCGCTGCTAGCAATCGTGTTCGGCGTCGCGCTGGGCAACTTGGTGCGAGGCGTCCCGCTCGATTCGAGCGGCTACTTCAGCGGCACATTCGCGCTGTTGCTCAATCCGTTCGCGTTGTTGACCGGCGTCTTGGCGCTGTTCGCCCTCTGTCTGCACGGCGCGATCTTTCTCACTTTGCGCGTGGACGGCAAACCAACCGAGCGTGCGCGTGCGCTGATTGCGCGGCTGGTGCCGATAACGCTCGCGCTATGCATCGCGACGACTGGCGTCACGATCGCCGCATTAGGCGCTCGCGGACCGTGGTGGTGGGCAATCTTTCCGCTCGCAGAACTTGCGGGGCTCGCGATTGCGTGGTTCGCCACGCAGCGCGACCACGCGCGCACGGCGTTTGCCGGATCGTCGCTGTTCCTAGTCGCGCTTCTCGCCGCGGCCGCCGCCGCCATGTACCCGTACCTTCTCCCCGGTTTTCCGATCCGCGCGACGGGGCTGAGCGTGACGAACGTCAGTCCGTCTCCGGTCGCGCTCGTGAGCGCGCTCTCGGTCGTTATCGTCGGGTTGTGCGCGGTCGTTGTCTACGGCACCATCGTCGCGCGATCCATGCGCGGCAAGCTGAAGGTCTAACGGTTCGACGTCGGCGGGCGCGGTAGAACCCACCGCAATCGCGGCCAACGTGAACACCACGCCGACGATCTGCAATACGTTCAAATGTTCGCCATTGAAGGCGACGCCCAGCAAAATTGCGACGATCGGCGTCAGCGCGCCGAGCAGCGTTGCCAGCGACGGCGAGAGGCGTTCGATACCGCGAAACCAACATGCATATGCAAGCGCCGTCGTAATCAAACCAAGATACAGATACCCCATCACGTTGAGCGATGAGAGCGCTGGCAGCGGGCCTTCGAGAAACACAAACGGCAGAATCATTGCGCCGCCCATCGTCAGCTGCCAGCCTACCAGCGTCATTGGTTTTACCGGAGAGCCCCAACGACGCAGCAGCACCGTCGCAACGCTGAGCATCGCGGCTGCGACAAACGCGGCCGCAACGCCGATTGCATCCATCTTGCCGAAGCCCGGTGCCAGCACGATCGCTAAACCAAACACCGTCATCACGGCCGACACGATCAATCGAACGCGTGGACGACCGGCGAGCACCCACCACGACAACCCGATAACCAAGAACGTCTGCGAGGCGCCGATCATACCCGCAACGCCGCCCGGCAGCCGATATGATGCCACGAACAGCAGCGGGAAAAACGCGCCAAAGTTGAGCGCCGCCAGCACCGCGCTGCGCCACCACCAGGACCCACGCGGCAGCTGCCGCGTGAACGCCAGAATCAGCAGGCCCATCGGCAGCGAGCGCGCGACCGCGTCGAGCAGTGGCCGCCCCGTGGGCAACGCGTGCGTGGTAAGTAAATAGGTGGTGCCCCACACCAGCGGGGCTACGGCGGTAACCAGGATATCGATGAGTCGGCGCATATCTTCATATCAAGATATCAGGCATACTACTCGATGTAAAGATACTTTAGGTGAAGCGAATGACCAGCACCGACCGCGTTGACGAGATCATCGCCCAGTGGGCTCGCGAGCGCCCCGATCTGCCCGCCGCCCCCATGGAGCTGGTCGGCCGCATCGGCCGCGCCGAGCGCGCCCTCGGCCCGCTCATCACGCAGAGTCACCGCCGCTTCGGCCTCAACCGTGAGGGGTTCGACGTGCTGGCCACCCTGCGGCGCGCTGGATCGCCTTACCGCCTCTCGCCAACCGAGCTCTATCGCTGGCTGATGCTCTCCTCGGGCGCCATGACCAACCGCATCGATCGGCTCGAAGCCGACGGCTTCGTTGAACGTACGCCCGACGCACAGGACCGCCGTGGCATCTTAGTCGGCCTCACGGAGAAGGGTAAGCACCTCATCGACGACGCGATGACCGATCACGTCGCGAATGAAGAACGTCTACTCGCGCATGTGTCCGACGCCGACATCGCCACACTCAACGGCATTCTGCGCAAACTGTTGATCGGCGTGGAAGGCCGCCCTTAAACTGCGAGTTCTCTAGCTATTGCGGCGGCCAATATGACGTTGTTTTTTACGAGGGCGATGTTGGCGGTTAGGCTGCGGCCGTCAGTAAGGTGGTAGATTCGATCGAGGAGCCACGGCGTGACGGCTTTGCCGGTGACGTGCGCTGCCGATGCTTCGGCGATAGCACGTTCGACGTAGACGGCCATCTCGTCGTTGGGGATTTCGTCGGCGGCGGGGATCGGATTGCAGATCAGCGTGCCGCCGGGAGCGCCCAGCGCGGTTTGTATCTTTATGAAGTTGGCGATGGATGCGGCGTCGTCGAGACGCAGCGGAATCGGTAAATTGCTCTCCCGGCTCCAGAATGCCGGAAACGTGTCGGTGCGGTAGCCGATGACGGGCGCGCCGTGCGTCTCGAGCACTTCAAGCGTTTTCGGGACGTCGAGCAGCGCTTTGGCGCCGGCACACACCACGGCAACGCGCGAACGCGAGAACTCTTCGAGGTCGGCGGAGACGTCGAACGACGACTCCGCACCACGATGTACGCCGCCGATTCCGCCGGTCGCAAAGACCGCGATGCCCGCCAGTGCCGCACATTCCATGGTGGCAGCGACCGTGGTAGCACCATCGCGCTGCTGCGCGACCGCATACGGAAGGTCGGCGCGCGAGAGCTTCATCACGTTCTTCGCGTTGCCGAAGCGTTCGAGCTCGTCGTCGCGCAAGCCGACGCGCAGGCGTCCCGCGATGACGGCGATCGTGGCCGGCACGCCGCCGGCATCGCGCACGATCGTTTCGACCTCGCGCGCGGTCTGGACGTTTTGCGGATACGGCATGCCGTGCGAGAGAATCGTCGTCTCGAGCGCGACGATCGGACGGCGGCGATCGAGCGCTTCGCGCACTTCGGGCGCGATCTCGACAAAATTTGGAAGGTTCGACACGTTACACGTTCTCCGCAGAAAGGCGCGCTTGCAAGCGCGTGAGGGTAAGGCCGTTGCAGACACTTTGGGGCGATTCTATGGTGAACGCGGCCGCAACTGCCCCCAACCGCAGCGCGTTCGCCACGCTTTCGCCGCCGACAAGCGCGTAGAGCGTCGCGGCGATGAAGGCATCGCCGGCGCCGGTCGCGTTTATCAACTTGGCGGTAACGGCTGGGACGTGCGCCGACACGTCGCCCGCGACAAACGCGCCGCGCGCGCCGGCAGTGACCACGGCGCGCGCGGCGCCACGTTTGCACAACGCCTCAGCAGCCGCACCGTCGCGAAGCTCTTCATCCACGTATGACGCGGCTTCATCGTTGTTGCAGAACAGGATGTCGATGCCGTCAAGCCGTTTTGGCAGGCGCGCGATTTTCGCAACGCTCACGCCGTCGACGGCGATGCGCGCGCCGCGATCGCGCGCCAGCGCAATTACGCTTGCGAGCGCTGCTGCCGAGAGGTTGCAGTCCACAAACCAATAACCGATCTGCAGTGCCGCCGCTTCGACGCGCGCGCGCAAGCTCTGCGCGTCGATCTCTTCGATGGCCTGGGCGCAGGAGATGCCGATGGCCAACTCACCGGATGGCCCCATGACCGCGACGTACTGGGCGGTCGCGCTTGCCGAATCCTCGGCAACGGCACCAACGTTGATGCCGCTGTCTCGAGCATCAGTCAACAACGCGCGACCCTCTGCGTCCGTGCCAATGGTAGAAACGAGCGCGACATCGGCGCCGAGGCGCGCGAGGTTTTCCGCAACATTGCGCGCCACGCCGCCGAACGTGATCGGATACGCGCGCGCGGGATTTGATGTTGCTGAAATCGGTGCGCCATCCAGAACGAACGTGCGATCCACGGCCGCGGCGCCGATGCAGAGTAGCGCAGGTTTCATGCCATCACCGTGCGGGCGCCGCGCGCGTACAACGTTATCAGCGACGCCACGGCGAGCAGCAGACCGCCGATCATGAACGCGAATCCGCCGGCAAAGACATGCGTCACGTTGACGATCGCGCCCACCGCAAACGGCGCGATGATAGCGGCGACCTGCCCGCTAACGTTGATGAGGCCCGAAAACGCGCCGCGCGCGTGCGGCGGAGCGATGTCGAGCGCGATGGCCCAAATGGGGCCGAAGCCGCCAAACATACCGAAGCCCGCAACGCAAAGCCACGCCACGCAATCGGCGAGCATGGGCGCCGTATATGCAAAATACAGACCGATTGCGGCCAACCCGTAACACGCGGCGATGATCAGCGGACGGGCGGTTGGAGCGGCGCGATTCCCGGCCCAGCCCACCAGGATCAAGCCGAAAAATCCGGCTACGTACGGCAGCGATGCGGCCCATCCCACGGCGGAGATGTGCAGCCCGCGCTGATCGGAGAGATACGTAGGCAGCCATCCGAGCATCGCCCAGAGCGCGATGTTAAATCCGAAGTACGCAACGGCTACCAGCCACGTGGGCGCGCCCGCGAGCGCTTCTTTCCACGTTGCGCTCTGCATCGAGGCGCTTTCGGTGTGCGCGACCACGCGGTGCGCGGGCGGGACCAAAAACCATACCAACGCCGCGACCAGCACGCCCGGGATCACGCATAAGATGAAGAGACCGCGCCATCCCACAATCTGTAGCGCCCACACGGCCAGCGGCACAATGAGCGCCGGCCCCAGCGCGACGGCCGTAAGAAAGAAGCCGTTCGCGAACGAGCGTTCGCGCGACGTATAGAGGTCGGCGATCAGCTTGAACTGCGCCCCGACTTCCAGACCTTCGCCCAGGCCGAAAAGCACGCGCACCACGAGCAGGTTCGCGGCCGACGCGACGGCAGCGGTGAGCCCCGTGAAGAGCGACCACAGCAGCATCGCCGAGGTGAGCACGTTGCGCGAGCCCAGTCGATCCGCCAGCACGCCCGCGGGAATCTGCATCGCGGCATACCCGAGCGAAAATGCCGAAAGCGCCGCGCCGAAGGCCAGCGGCGAGAGATGCAGCTCTTTGCTCATCGCCGGGCCGGCCACGGAGATATTCACCCGGTCGAAGTAGGCGACGAGCAGCGAGAGCCAAATTATGACCAGCAGCAGCTCGCGATTGCGCATACAGGCGGGGCTTCGCCGTCGGCGCCGAATCGCTTTGCCGGAGGATTTCGACGCATGCTGGACGCCGCTTCGCGCGACCACTTTCGCCAAGACGGATACGTAGTGATACCCGAGATGAAATCGCCTGACGAAATCGCGACGCTGCGCGCGCGCGCCGAGCAAATCGTGCGCGACTTCGATCCCGCGCAGACGCACGTGTTCAGCACCGACGATCAAGCCGAGAAGAGCGACGACTACTTTCTCGCGTCCGGCGATAAGGTGCGCTGCTTCTTCGAAGAAGAAGCGTTCGACGAACGTGGCGCGTTGCGGCAAGCAAAGGAACTTTCGATCAACAAGATCGGTCATGCGATGCACGATCTCGACCCGGTCTTCGAACGCTTCTCACGCGATCCCAAACTCGGCGAGATCGCGAGCGATCTCGGGCTCGCGCGCCCGCTGCTCTATCAATCAATGTACATCTTTAAGCAGCCAAATATCGGCGGCGCGGTAAACTGGCATCAAGACGCGTCGTTTTTTGAAACGACGCCGCACACGGTGACGACGTTCTGGTTTGCGCTCGAAGATGCGGACCGCAGCAACGGATGCCTGTGGGTGCAGCCGGGCGGACATCGCACGCCGCTGCGCGAGCGCTTCGTGGTGCGCGACGGAAAAACGGCCATGGAACGTTTGGACGATACGCCGTGGCCATCGCCCGGCGAGAACGCCGTACGGGTGGAAGTGCGCTCGGGAACGCTGGTTGCCTTCAACGGGCTGCTGCCGCACTACAGCGCGCCGAATCGCTCCGCGAAGTCGCGGCACGCCTTCACGCTGCACGCGGTAAGCGCCGATGCAGTCTACTCGCCCCTGAACTGGCTACAGCGCGGAGCCGCGCTTCCCGCACGCGGCTTCGCGCTGTAGCGCGACGCCTTCGGAAGCGTCGATCACCTCGGTATACGGCACATAGCTGCTACCCGCCGGCTTGGGATCTGGCAGCGTCGGCAGATCGGGGAGATCGGCATCGGCAACCACGGAACCGAGCACCGCATTCGATGTGTGCGCGACCGGAGCACTCGTATACGTTCAGTTGCACGGAGGCGCCGCTGCTCAGCGCAATCATACCGCCGCTGCTGCCAAAACTGTCCGCGGCGGCCGACTTGCTCACACGGGACTCCTACGCGCGCGCGGGCATAATGTCCGTCAAGACGAATGGGGGCGCGTGGCCTCGCTCGTGCACTCGCCGACGCAGCTCGTCGAAATCGGCGCCGCGTACGTCCTGCTCTCCGCGTTTCTGGCGCGCCTTTTGCTGCGCAGCATCGGGGTGCCGTCGATCGTGACGCTGATGGCGTGCGGCCTGGTGGCCGGCCCCAGCGGCTTCGACCTATTTCGACTAAACCTCATCGAGCCCAGCACGCGCGCGCTGCTCTCGTTGGCAGTCGTGATCGTGCTGTTCGAAGCTACGCTGCGTATGGATCTGCGGCGCGTACCCAAGATGGTGCTGATCGTGCTCGCGATCCTCGGGCCCGCATTGGTGCTGCTGCTGCTGCCGCCGATCGAACGCGCACTCGACATCAAACCGGTCGTTGCAATTATGGTGGCAGCGGTGTGCGTGGTGACGGGACCAACGGTGACCGGTCCGCTGCTCGCTCGTTTACGCGTGCGCACCGGGCTCTCGCATCTGCTCGAAACGGAGGGCTTAGCGCTCGACGCGTTAGGCGTCATCGTTGCCGCCGCAATCTTCACCTCGCTCACGTCGGGACACGAGGGCGGCCTCGACACCGCGTGGCACACGATCTCGCGCATCGGCCTGGGTCTAATCATCGGTCTTGCGATCGGCTATTTCGGACGCCGCACGTTCACGTTCGCCGCGCGCTGGCCCAGCGACATCAGCAAGGTGTACGTCTTGCTCTTGGGCTTCGCGGCCTACGCGGTCGCCGAATATGCGGCACACGAAAGCGGCTTGACGGCGGTCGTCGCGTGCGGTCTGATGATCGACTACAGTGTCCTTCCACACGAACGCCTGGTGCGCACATTTAAAGAAGATCTCTCGATGCTGGCGCTCTCGACGGTCTTCGTTCTACTGGCCTCACAGATCGACGTCGCGACGATGCTCGGACTGCTGCGGCCAGGGCTCGCCATCGTCGGCGTACTGATCGGACTGCGCGTGCTCACGGTGCTCACCGCCACCATGCGCTCGTCATACTCGTGGCGCGAACGCATCTTTATGATGACGGTTTTCCCGCGCGGCATCGTGGCGGTTTCACTGGCGACGTATTATGCGACGCAGTTTCCGGCGTGGACGATTCCCGGCGGCGATCAAGTTGCCGGCCTGTTGTTCCTCGTGATCGTGGTCACCGTTGCGGTTTCCACGGTTGCCGCAATCGTTGCGACGCGCCTGTTCGACCTGCAGATGCCTGCGGTCGTGATCGTCGGCATCTCCTCAAAGTCGATCGAAGCAGCGCGCGGATTGACCGAGAGCGGGTATCGCGTGCTCTTGGTCGACGACGAGCAGCGCCGCATAACGTTCGGGCGCGCGCACGATTTGGAAGCAAAGTACGCGGAATCTCCCGCACGCATAGCGCAGCTCGCGCGCGAACACAGCGCGCGGTCGATCATTCTGGGCCGCGCGCATCGTTGGGAGCGCCTGAGCACGAACTCGATACCCCCGGGCGTGCGCGCGTACGCGCTTGAAGGCGAGGAGAAACCGGGGTTCGGGACGCTCGCGCCCGACGAGGAAGGCGCGTTTACCGTTTCCGAGTTGCAATGATCGCCGCGTAGCCTTCGCTCGCTGGCGTAGGCACGCGCTTGAGACCGGGGTCGGTGTCGAGATCGATGTGATACAGGCCGAAATCGCTGTTTTCGTCGAATGGCAAGCCCCACTCGCGATTCGAGGTGATGCTCCAGCAGACGTAGGCCTCGATCGGCGCGCCCTTCTGAAGCGCGGTCTCGACCGCACCTACGTGTGCCTGCACGTACTGCTCGCGCGAATAGTTATCGGCTGCCGTCACGCAGCCGTTTTCAATGACGACGATCGGCTTATCGGGAAACGTGCGGTGCGCTTCGGAAAGAATGTTGACGAGGAACGCAGGCCATACGGGCGCGTTTGCATAGCGGCATTCGCTTGCCGCCGCCAAGCGCTGCAGTTGACTTGGCCGCAGGGACGGCACGCCCCAATAGTAATCGAGCCCCACATAGTCGAGCTCGCCCACGCATTCGCGCGGACAGAGGAACTCCGGTAAACGACCGGCCATGCCGAGATTCCACCAGTTCGCGCCCAAAAGCGTGGTAAAGAGCGCGATCGTCTTGCGGAGATCGTCAAACATCTTTAGCGGCGAGCGCGTGGCCCGCAGGCGCCCGTCCCCGTGGAGCTCCACGTAACGCACCTTCATTTCATCACCGAAGATGCGGCGCGCGATAGCGCGCGCGATCTCCGGCTCGCTGCCTTCGTACGCGCCCGCTGCGTCGCGCACACACAATCTCGCCGCGCCCGGCCGAACGCCCACGCGCAGGACGCCACGCTTGCGGATCGCTCGCACCGACGCGTCCACGTCGGGTTTCTCGTGTGGCGTGGCCGCTTTTCCGCTCTTCCACTCGCGAATCGCTTCGTCCACAAGATATAGCAGCGTATGGTTTCCTATTGCCACCGCCGCGGCGAAAGCTTGGCGCGGGCCTGCGAGCGTCGTCATCGTGAGGTCGTCAACTGCGTACGCGTGCAGCAGCGCATCGTCGCCAAACACCACGTCGATTTTCCCGACACGCAGCGCCGCAACGGCGGCGGTGGCGCTATCGAAGCAGACGATCGACGCGGCCGGGAACATTCCCCCGCTAATTTTTTCCGTGGGCGAGCAGGTGGTTACGCCCACGCGGCCCGGGTAGTGCATGAGATCCGTCGGGGGCGCCCCCGCGTGCAATATCGCGTACTGTGCGATGAGATACGGCTGCGAGAACAGCACGTCGTTCATGCGCGATTGCGTGATCGTCAACTGTGCGATCGTAACGTCCACTATGCCCTTGTCGATCAAGCGATGCTGCGCTAAACGCGCGGCCTGACGTTTCGCCCTCGCGGACGTCAGATGCGTGGCGTTGCGATCTGCGAACTTCTGATTCGCGCCCACCTTCGATCCGGGGCGTTCGCGCTGGATCGCCGCCCGCGAGCGCCCGTGCGCGAGGAAAAGATTGGGGATAAGTTTGAGTACCGCGTCCATCTGCTCTTCGCCAGTCGTCAACGGCTCGAGGCCCGGCGGCATGGCGTACGCGCGCATCCAAAAGCCCTTGATGAACCCGTAGACCAACTGATTCGGCTCGTTGAGCACAACGTAATAATCCACCAGATCGCCCAAGCGCCGCGCAACTTGCGTCGCGTACGCCTCCATGCGCATCGGGAAACCGGGATCCAGCATGCCGGCCCCGTTGCCGAGGGCCTGCACGTGCAGCGGCCAGGTGTTGTGATGCAGCGTAACGATCGCGGCCATGCCCGCGTCGCGCACGTACTGCAGCAGTTCACGATAATGCGCGAACGCGACGTCGTCCCACGTCCCCGCGTCGGGCTCGAGGCGCGCCCACGAAAGCGAGAGCCGAAAGGCAGTGCAGCCTAGCCCTTTCGCGAGATCCACGTCTTCACGATAGCGATTCCAGAAATCGGTTGCGCGGCCGCGCGGCGTCAGATTGCGCACGCGCTCCCACACGTCGCGGATGTCGTCGCGCCCGTCGTATGCTTCGCACTGATGATCGGCGGTTGCCACGCCAAAACGGAACCCTTGGTTCATAGCGCCACCGTTCGACGCGGCGACCGCTCGTCCATCGGGGGAGCGCGCCCTGCGGACGCGAACGCCAGCCAGGCTATGAGATTCAGCAACAAGACTTGCATCGTAACCGGAGGCGGCTCGGGCATCGGACGCGCGACGTGCCTGCAAATGGCCGCCGAAGGCGGCCGCGTGGTCGTCGCCGATCTAAAGCTGGAGACCGCCCAAAGCACCGCAACGGCGATCACGTCCGCTGGCGGCCAGGCCGTCGCCGTCGCCGTGGACGTCGGCAACTCCGCGCAAGTTCAGGCGGCCATCTCCGCCGCATTGAAGGCGTATACCACGATCGATGTGATCGTGAACGATGCTGCAATGATGACCTTCACGCCCATTCTCGACATCGCCGAAGATGATTTCTTCCACGTGATCACGACAAACTTGGGCTCGGTTTTTCTCTTTGCGAAGTACGGCGTTCCGCACATGCCGGCGGGATCGGCGATCGTGAACCTGAGTTCGGTGCACGCACACGCGACCACCAAGAACGTAGTGCCCTACGCGTCGTCGAAAGGCGGCATCGAAGCGTTTACGCGCGGTTTCAGTTTGGAACTCGCCGACAAGAAAATCCGCATTAACTGCGTGGCGCCCGGCGCCGTGGACACGCCGATGCTGTGGGATAATCCCAACGTGAAGAGCGGCGTAGAGAAAGTGACCGGCGCGATCGGCAAGCCGGAGCAGTTGGCGGCAGCGATCTGCTTCTTGGCGTCGGACGACGCAAGCTTCGTCACCGGCACCACCCTCATCGTGGACGGCGGGCGTCTAGCCGCGCTGTAAAGGTTCGCTCTGCGCAGGCGCGCAAGTGGTGTATATGCTTTCCATTACTACTCGCCACGTATCGATTCACGTCGCCGACGGCTCCGCGATGGGCGCGTACGTCGCGCGCCCCGAGGGCAGCGACCGCACGCCCGTCATGTTTGTGTACCAAGAAGCCTTCGGCGTCAACGCGCACATTCGCAGCGTGGCCGACCGTTTCGCGCAACTCGGCTTTGCCGCGATCGCGCCCGAACTCTTTCACCGTACCGGTCCGGGCTTCGAAGGCTCGTACACCAACTTCGAGGCCGTGAAGCCGCACATGAACGCGCTGACGCGCGAAGGGCTTGAGGCCGACATCGACGCGACCTACGCATGGGCCGTTGAGCAAAAGGACTTTGACGAAAAACGCGCCGCCTGCGTTGGTTTCTGCATGGGCGGACGCGTATCGTACCTCGCGAACGCGCGCGTCGACTTGCGTGCGGCGATTTCGTTTTACGGTGGCGGCATCGCGCCGGATCTGCTGCCGTTAGCCAAGGACCAGCGCGCGCCGATTTTGATGTTCTGGGGCGGGCTCGATGCGCACATTACCCCCGATCTCTATCGCGCGGTGGCGGATGCGCTGCAAGAGGCCGGCAAAGTCCAGGAGCACGTCGTCTTCGGGCAAGCCAATCACGGCTTCTTCTGCGACGCACGTGAACCGTATAACGAAATCGTCGCGCGCCAAGCCTGGGCGATGCTTCAAGAGTTTCTTCGCGGTTACGGCGCGCTGTAAGGCGATAAAGTAAACTCATGGACGCATCCGAACATTGGGAACGTCGCTACGGTGAGCGCGAGCGCATCTGGTCCGGAAACCCGAACCGTGCGCTGGTTACGGAGGCCGCCGGTCTTTCACCGGGGCGCGCGCTCGATCTGGGATGCGGCGAAGGAGCGGACAGCGTGTGGCTCGCCGAGCAAGGCTGGCGCGTTACCGCCGTCGATGTGAGCGCGACTGCCGTCTCTCGCGGGAAAGCTTGGGCCGACGAGCGCGGCATTGCGGACGACGCTATCGAATGGATCGTCGAGGATCTAGAGGCGTGGCGACCGCGCGAAACCTACGCCTTGGTTTCGGCGTGTTTTCTGCATTCGCGTATCGCCTTCGAGCGTACTGCGGTGCTTCGACGCGCGGCTGAGGCGGTTAAGCCCGGCGGCCACCTGCTGATCGTGGGCCACGCGGAGGCGCCGCCGTGGGCCGGCGCGCATGCGGGCGAAGCGCCGCAGTTTCTCGGGCCTGACGAAGAGCTTGCCGCGTTGCAGCTCGACGACACGCACTGGACCACAATTACCCGCGAGAAGCGAACGCGTGAGGCGACCGGCCCCGATGGAAAGTCCGCTACGCTTTGCGATGCGGTGTTGCTGCTTCGCCGAAACTAGTGATTTTACGTTAGACGGCAGAACGTTTGCTCGATTCCTTGCGGCTGGCGCTTCTGCGTTACGTTCGCATCGCCGCGAGATCGACGCTAGCAACGTTTTCCCCGTAGCGGACGGCGACACCGGTACGAACATGTACGTCACGCTGCGCGCTGCGTCCGTGGCGGCGACTGCGCTGCACACGCCAAATCTGCACGCGGCCGCATTAGCTGCGGCCCGCGCTTCGCTGCTCAATGCGCGCGGCAACTCCGGTACCATTCTTGCGGCGTTACTCGATGGATTCTCACACGGCGTTCGCGGCTTGGCGCATGCGAGCGCACCAGAGGTTGCCACAGCGATGCACGCGGCCGCCGCGGCGGCTCGGGCGGCGCTGGTCGAACCGGTGGAAGGCACCATGCTCTCCGTCGCCACAGCGATTGCAGAAGCGGCGAGCGGCGCCGCCAACCGCGGCGAAGGCGCAACGCCGTTCCTCGCGACGATCGCACGGGCGGCGAATGAAGCAGTTGACCGCACTCCGCAACAGCTCGACGTGCTCGCTCGCGCAGGCGTGGTCGACGCCGGCGCCGCGGGGCTTGCCCACGTAGTAGGTGCCGAGCCGCGCGAGTTGGCAGCCGCGACGAACGTAGAGACCGCCGCTCCAATGCCGCGACACACGCTCTGCATTCAGTTCGTCATCGCACATTCCGAGAACGACACTGCCGCGCTTCGCAGGGCTCTTGAATCGATCGGCAACTCCATCGTAGTCGTAGGGTCGCCGCCGCTCGTCAAGGTTCACATGCACGCTGAGGACGCCCAGGCCGTTCGCAACCTGGCGTCTCCCTACGGCGCGCTAACCGCATTCACTGCAGAGGACATGCAGCGTCAACACACCGCGGTCGCAACCGCTTCACGCAAGCGGCGTCCGTCCGGGCTTCGATCGGTTGCCATCGTGACCGACTCCACCTCCGACATCGGCCCGGAGCGCGCGAACGCGCTCGGTATAACGGTCGTACCGCTTTCGGTGGTATGGGGCAATCGCAGTTATCGCGACCATCTCGATATCTCCCGGGCGGGTTTCTACGAACGGATGGCTCGCGAGACGTTACTTCCGACCACGTCGCAACCGCCGCCGAGCGCCTTTGAGGAAGCGTTTCGTGCCGTTATCGCGCGCGGCGACGACGTTCTATGCATCACGATCTCGTCGAGACTCTCCGGGACAATCAACGCCGCTAACGCTGCGAAAGGACGCTTCCCCACCGCGCATATCGAGATCGTCGATTCGCGCAGTGTCTCGGGCGGACTCGGCATGCTCGTCGAGCGTGCCGTCGAACGCGCTCGGATCGGCACGCCGCTCGAGCACATCGTCGCAGCGCTCGAGCGCGAGCGATCGTCGCTGCGGCTCTACGCGTGCCTGCGCGATCTCTCGCACGCAGTGCGCACTGGCCGCATCACCAAAGCGCAAGGCGCGTTGGGAACGCTGTTACGCGTCACCCCGATCTTCACCCTAACCGACGACGGGGGAGTTGAGGTCGTCGCGCGAGTTCGCACGTTCGAGCGCGCCACGGAGCGCATGTTATCAATGACCTTCGCGAACGCGCCGCATCCGGAACGCTCGCGTTATCGGGTGATTCACGCAAACGCACCCGAGACGGCCGCGCGCGTCGTCGAGCGACTTCTTGCGAAATGTAACGGGTGTCGCCCCATGCAACTCGATGTTGAAGAAACCGGACCCGTGGTAGCCGTGCACGGCGGGCCGGGCGCAGTCGGCATCTTCAGCATCGAGACTTCGAACGAGGACTAGCCGCCTACCGCGGACCAGGTATCTGGATGTCACATAGTCTCCAACTCGCGTTACGCATATCTCGCCTCGCCGATGAATCATACCGACCGAAGGCAGGTGCGAAGGAACGCCATCGTGCGCGCCCACGCGTCCGCGGCTCCGGCCGGAGCGTACGTCGAGCGCGTTTCGTCGCAGAACCCATGTTTGACACCTGGGTAGACGACGATGTCGTTGGGAACGCGCAACGATTTCGCAAACGCACGTACGTCGGCAGCGAGAATCGGCGCTTCGTCGCGTGCTGCATAACTGCCGACGATCGGCGTTGCTATGGCAGTCGGATCGACATTCATGGCGCCATAAAATACGGCTGCAACGTCGTAGATATCAGGATGATCGATAAGCTGCTCGAACGCGATCCGCGCGCCCATGGAGAAACCGAGAATTCCGACCTTCGCGTTAGGATGAGATTCCAGCAGCGACTCTGCCGCGATGCGCAAATCGGTGCCGTAGCGCTTGCGCTGCCTCTTCAGCTTCGCAGCGAACGGACGAACGAACTTGTATTCGTTCACGCCATCGCCGCTTGGCGCGCCGAAACGACCGTATAAATCTGGCGCTAGGACGGCAAAGCCAGCTGTAGCAAGGCGCCGCGCGGCCTCGCGCATGGATGCATCTAAGCCCCAGATGTGCATGGCGAGCACGACGCCGGGAGTGTTCGATGAAGCGTGTTTGGGAGTTGCACGGTAAGCCTGCAGCGCACCATCGTCGGTGTGAAGAGATACGTGTCCGGCAGTGACCTCGTCGGTCTCGCACGCATTCATGATCGTGCGATTTGCCGACGGCTAGCCACGCACCTGGGCAATACACCGCGCGCAGCGTCCGAAGCCCTGCAGAGAACTGAACAGCAAACTACTTGGAGGTTTTGGATCCTCCAAACCTCGGCCCAAACCAAGTGCGTGACCTTTTACCGCCGCAGCAAGCTGATAAAATGGCTCCCGGTGCTGGGCGCCGCGCCAGCTTCGCTGGTTCTCAACCTGCGCGGCGAACTAGTAAAATATAAGAGACACCCCGTTGGGGCACCTTTTGTTTTAATGGCTCCCGGTGCTGGGCTCGAACCGATTCCCCGACGGCGCATCCTGCGCCTGGAAATCCGCGCGCGCATCCTGCGCCGCGCCAGCTTCGCTGGTTCTTAACCTGCGCGGCGAACTAGTGAAAT
>CAJDWF010000001.1_pt1 | contig 103639 bp, 94 predicted proteins | sample 7391541 | NCBI WGS metagenome assembly CAJDWF01 (sample SAMEA7055727, study PRJEB34461) | soil metagenome | biome: terrestrial ecosystem; feature: Peninsula; material: soil | place: Antarctica | collected 2016
TCTAGCTAGCGATTGCGTCCAGCTCCGCGAGCGCGCGGTCGATTTCGGCGGCGGTAATCACGAGCGGCGGAGCGATGCGGATCACGTTGCCGCCCGCGGCACCGAACAATACGCCGCGCTCGCGCGCTTTCGCAACTAGTGCTTTCGCCTCAAGCGGCGCTTTTACCGGAAGTGCCGCCAGCAATCCCAGCCCGCGAGGCTCTTCGTACACATCGGGATACTTCGTAGCCAACGCCCGCAGCCCGGCAAAGAGCTGTTCTTCGCGCGCCAAAACGTGCGCTTCCAGATCCATCTCGTCGCGTACGCGCAGATGCGCCAACGCCGCCGCGCACGGTATCGGTGAGCCGCCAAACGTAGAACCGTGATCGCCCGGCTGCAATCCGTCGGCCGCAGCTTCCGTGCACAGCATCGCGCCGATCGGCAACCCATTAGCCAATGCCTTAGCCATCGTCAGCACGTCGGGCTTTACCCCGAGTCGCTCGAACGCCGTAAACGTGCCCAAGCGGCCACTTCCGCATTGAATCTCATCGAAGATCAGCAGCGCGCCGCGAGCGTCGCACAACCGCCGTGCGGCCTGTAAGAACTCGGGCGTTGCCGGATGCACGCCGCTCTCACCTTGCACCGGCTCCACGATAAACGCTGCCGTCTTCTCGTCGATCGCGTGCTCCAGCGCCTCGACGTCGTTAAACGGCGTCTGCGCAAACCCACCCGGCATGGGCCCAAAACCTTCTTGATACGCCGGATTCGCCGTCGCCGCCAACGCCCCGTACGTCCGTCCGTGAAACGAACCCTCGCACGTAAGAATCGTTATGCGATCCCGCTCGCCGCGCCGCCACGCATGTTTGCGCGTCAGTTTAATCGCCGCTTCGTTCGCCTCGGTACCGGAATTGCAAAAGAATACGCGATCCATGCCCGTGCGCGCCGCTAACTCATCCGCCAACGTTCCCGCCGGTTCGTGCCCAAACAAGTTGCTCGTATGCACCAGCGTGCGCGCCTGCGCGCTCACCGCATCCGCGATCGCCGGATGCGCGTGTCCCAAAGCACAGCACGCAATCCCCGCGATGCAGTCCAAATACGTCTTGCCGTCCGAATCCGTCAACACGCATCCCGCGCCCGAAACAAACGTAACCGGCGCCCGATTATAATTCTGCAGTAAATGCGTCACAGCAACTACGTTCTATAGCTCGCGTTGATGCGGACGTAGTCTTTGGAGAGGTCGCATCCCCAACCCGTCGCCGCTGCGTCGCCGATGCCCAGGTCCAAGCGCATCGCAATCGCGGTTTGCTCGAGTTGCACGTGCCCTTCCGCCTCGGAGAGCACTTCGATTGCCCCCTTGTCCACCCACAGCACCTCGTTGACGTACAGACGCCACCCGTCGGGAACCAACCCGGCGCCCACAGAACCGGCAGCCGCAATCACGCGTCCCCAGTTGGGATCTTCGCCGAACAGTGCGGTCTTCACCAAATTGCTGTTGATGATGGCGCGTGCTATTGCGCGCGCCTGCTTCACGTCTTTGGCTCCGGACACGTGCATGCTCAGCGTCTTGGTGGCGCCTTCGCCATCGGCCACCATGGCGTATGCCAAATCCAAGCACACGCGGCGCAACGCAGCCGCAAATCCCGCGGGCGCCTTGCGCTTAGCAGCGGGCGCGAACGCATACACCGAGTCGTTGGTGGACATGTCGCCGTCCACGGAGATCATATTGAACGACTCGTCGGCGCATTCGCGCAGCGCCGCCTGCAGCTCGGTCGCGCCCATCGGCGCGTCGGTGGCGATGAACGCCAGCATCGTCGCCATGTTGGGCGAGATCATGCCCGAGCCCTTAGCGATGCCGCCAACCACGTATTTCTTCTCGCCATCGTAAAACGCGTACGCCGCCAGTTTCGGTACGCGATCCGTGGTCATGATCGCTTCGGCCGCGTCGAACGCCGACTTGCTGCCGTACTCCAACTGCGCCACACAGCGCTCCAAGCCGCGCTGCACGCGATCCATCGGCATCGGCACGCCAATGACGCCGGTCGACGCGATCACCACTTGCTCGGCAGCAATCTCCAACAGCGCCGCCGTCTGCCGGGCGGTCGCGCGCGCGTCGCGGTCGCCGCGCTCGCCCGTGCATGCATTCGCGCAGCCGGAGTTACACACCACCGCCCGCATCGCCGCGGGGTTCTTGGCAATATGCTTTGCGCTCACGGTTAAAGGCGACGCTTTGATCTCGTTGGTGGTAATCACCGACGCGCACACCTGGGCAGCGTCGAATACGATCAATGCTAAATCGCGTTTGCGCGTTTTGATGCCCGCGTGGACGCCGGCCACGCGCACGCCCGGCACCGCGCCTAAGCCGCCGCGCAGCGAAACCAAGCGCGTCCCCTCGACGCTAGGCGATGACTCGGTCGTCAAGTCCGCTCTCCTCTGCAAGACCGGCCATGATGTTAAAGTTCTGCACCGCCTGGCCCGCGGCGCCTTTGCCCAAGTTGTCGATCGCGCAGATACTACGCACCACGTTGCCATGAACGCTCGCATGCACTTCCGCGTCGTTCGTTCCGGCGACCGCCGCTACGCTCGGCGCGCGGTCTTCCGCTAAGAAGCGCACGAACGGATTGCCCGCATACGCGCGCTCGTAAGCTGCGCGCACCGCAGCGGCGTCCGGCGCGTTTGAAAACACCGCATACGCATCCACCAGCATCCCGCGCGAGACCGGCACCACCTGCGGCGTAAACACCATCGGCGCTTCGATGCCCGCAAATCCCAGCTGGCGTTCGATCTCCGGTTGATGGCGGTGCCCCGCCAAACCGTACGTGCGCACGTCGTTCTGCACTTCGGCAAATAACTTGTCGGTGGAGGGCGTGCGCCCCGCACCCGTCACGCCGCTCTTCGCATCCACGATCAGTTGCAGCGGCGTACCAAACTCAGCCAGTGGCAGCAGCGCTAATAACGTCGCGGTTGGATAACATCCGGGGTTCGCGAGCAGCTTCGCATCGACAATCTGCGCGCGATAGCGCTCGGGTAGTCCGTAAACGGCGTCGTCGCTCGCGCGAAAATCCTGCGATAAGTCGATCACGCGCGCGCCCGCCTGCAGAAACAACGGCGCCTGCGCCGCCGCCGAACCGTGCGCGCCGCCCATAATCACGAAGTCGCCCGGCTTTACTGCAGCCAGCACCGAGCCCGGCCCGTCGTATTTGCGCATGCTGCGCCGCAACGAGGCAAACGTTGTCGCTAGGTCTTGGCCCGCGTGGCTCGCGCTCTCGAGGGCGCCCAACTCCGCATGCGGGTGGCGTTCGAGTATCCGAATCGCCTCCGCCGCGGCATAACCCGAGGCGCCCCACACGTGCACGCGTGTCACTACTGCTTCTCCAATTCTTCCAAGTCTGCAATCAAATCGTCGAGCGCTCGCGCAACGAAATCCGGCGCCGTCGAACCCAACGTGCGTTTCCCGGCAATCGAGTCCTGTGGCGTCATTTCCAATGCAACGCCCGCGGCCTCGGCCGCCGCGACACGTCTGCCCACTTCGGCGTGGGCCTCGCGCGCGCTGCTGCCTTCGCGAATCAGCGCGTCGGCCACGTCGGTGGCCACGGTAAATCCGTCGCCCGCCGTCGCGTTCATACGCTCGCGATTAAAAGACAATGCGCGAAATGCGCGATCGAACGCCGCCAGCGACGCTAACCCTCGTTCGCACGCATCGAGCGCCAGTCGTTTGGTGGTCTGCAAGTCGCGATGATACGACAGCGCCACGCCGGAGAGCGTTCCCAGCGCACCGGCATAGACGCCGTTGAGCGCGGCCGCCTGCGAGCGCACCAGTTCGAACGGATCGGGATTGCGCTTCTGCGGCATCAGCGACGAGCCGGTGGACGCAGAATCCGCCAAGCGCGCGTAGCCGAACGCCGGCGTGCACCACAGCACGAACTCTTCGCTTGCGCGCGACGCATCCACCGTCGCGCGCACGAAGGCGTGCGCGAGATCCAAGGCCACATCACGCGTGCCGATTGCGTCCATCGCGTTGCGCGAGGGCTGTGCAAAGCCCAAGAAGGCCGCCGACGCCTTGCGATCCAACGGCAGCGACGAGCCCGCTACCGCACCCGAACCTAGCGGGCTCACGCGCGCAGCGTCTTCGGCAACTCGGGCAAAACGCTGCGCCGAGCGCAGCCACATTTCGCCGATCGCCTGCAGGTAGAACGCCAGCAGCACCGGTTGCGCCGGTTGCCAGTGTGTCGTTGCCGCCAACATCGTGCCGGCATCCAACTCGCGCTTCGCGCTTTCGGCCGCATACCGCGCGACACCGACGCACAGTTTTTTCGCGCGCTTCGCGCGGTCGCGGACGTACAACGCCAACGTCGTTGCTACTTGATCGTTGCGGCTGCGCCCCGCGTGCAGCGAGTCACCCGCTTGCGGCGCGTGTTCGCGCACGCGCGCGTCGATGGCGCCGTGCACGTCTTCAAATCCGCCCGCGCGCGCGTACACGGCAAACGCCCCGCTCTCGACCTCGTCCGCCACGGCATCGAGCGCCGCGTGCAGTTCGCGCGCTTGCACCGCGCTCAGAATGCCGCCGGCCTCCAAGCCGGTCACGTGCGCGTGCGAACAACGAACGTCGAAGGGCGCCAGCACCAGATCTTCTTCTAACGACGAACCGAACGCAATGAGTTCGGGGTCGGGAGCGGTCGTGAACCGACCGCCCCATTGCAGTTTCGTCATTGCGACGCGACGCGCGCCGCCACTTCAACCTGCAAACCGTGCAGCGCAATAAAGCCGCCGGCAGCCTGATGATCGAACGCGTCTTGCATGTCGTACGTGGCCAGTTTCTGATCGTACAAGCCGTACTGAGACTGCGATCCCACCACCGTGGGCACGCCTTGGAACAGACGCAAGCGAACTTTGCCGGTCATGCGCTTGGCGTGCGATGCATTGAACGCATCCAGCGCGTTGCGCAGCGGCGACGTCCACAGCCCATCGTAGATCAGCTCGGTGTATCTCTGATCGCACAACATCTTGAAACGCAGTTCGTCGCGCGTGAGCACCAAGCGTTCCAGCGCCTGATGCGACGTTAGCAGCGTCACGGAGCCGGGACATTCGTATACTTCGCGCGATTTCAAACCCACGACGCGGTCTTCGATCATGTCGATGCGCCCGATACCGTGCGCGCCAGTGACGGCATTGAGGTCGCGCACCATCGCGGCGCCTCTGAGCCCGTTCCACGAAGGAACCCCGTTCTCGAACTCGATGACGATCTCTTCAGCCTGCGTCGGCCGCTTTTCGGGCGACGCTGTCCAGGCGTATGCATCTTCCGGCGGCGCGTTCCACGGGTTTTCCAGCACGCCGGCCTCGATGGAACGGCCCCACAGGTTCGCGTCAATCGAATAGGGCTTGGCTTTCGTGTGCGAAACCGGTACGCCGTTCGCTTGTGCATACGCCATCGCATCGGGGCGCGACATCGGCGCCTCACGCAAGGGCGCGCGGCACTGCAAACCGGGCGCCAGCGACTTCACCGCCAGCTCGATGCGCACCTGATCGTTACCTTTGCCCGTGCAGCCATGCGCGGTGACGTCGGCGTCGTACTTCTTCGCGGTCTCTACCAGCAATGCGCCGATCAGCGGACGCGAGAGCGCCGCCGAAAGCGGATACACGCCTTGATACTTCGCGTTCGCGCGCAGCGCGTGCAGCGCGTACTCCGAAATGAAGCGTTCCTTGGCGTCTACCAGCACCGCGTCAACCGCACCCAGCGAGAGCGCTTTTTGCTTCACTTTCTGCAGTTCCGCCGCGGGATCGCCCGCGCTCGATCCCGTCTGCAGCGTGGTGGATGCGTCGCTCTCGCCCAAATCGGCCGTTAGCGCGATCACCTCGTTGCCTTCGAGGATCAGTTTTTTTAAGAGGACGGACGTATCGAGGCCGCCGGAATACGCGAGTACGATGCGGGACACGGTTTAAGCATTCTCCTGAAGATCGATGAAGCGTTGTTTGACCACGGGCGTTTCTTCTACCGAGCGCACGATGACCACCACGGTGTCGTCGCCGCCGATCGTGCCCAGTACTTCCGGCCAGCCGGCCTCATCGAGGGCGGACGCAACCAGCATAGCGCTGCCCGGCGGCGTGCGCAGTACGATCAGATTGACGGCGTGAGCGATGTTCGACACCAGCTCGCCAACGGCCCGGTGTAGACGACTGACATAGTTCACGGTCGCGCTCGGCACGACGTACTTGAACAGATACCCGTCGCCATCGCCGTTTTTGAGCGGCACCTTGACCAGACCCAACTCCTTGATGTCGCGCGAAACGGTTGCCTGCGTTGCCTCGAAGCCCTGCGCCTCCAGTAGCGACGCAAGTTGCTCTTGCGAATGCACCGGCCGCGTTGCGACCAGCGTCAAGATCGCTCGTTGGCGACGGTCTTTCACGAGGTTAGTCCTTTCAAATCGGTCAGCAGTGCCACCAGCACTGCCTTCTGTGCGTGCAAACGGTTTTCGGCCTGATCGAATACGGCGCTCTGCGGCCCGTCGATCACGCCTGCGCTCACTTCTTCGCCGCGATGCGCCGGCAGACAATGCATGAAGATCGCGTGCGGCGCAGCATACGACATCAGGTCTTCTGTTACGGCAAACGGCATCAGTAGCGCGTCGTTGCGCTCTTTCTGCGCCTCTTCCCCCATCGACGTCCACACATCGGTGTAGACCACGTCCGCGCCGCGCACCGCGCGTACCGCGCTCGACATCGCGCGCGCCGTTCCGCCCGTCTCTTTTCCCAACCGATGCAGATGCGCCAAGAACGCTTCGCTCGGCCGATGCGTCGGTGGCGAACCAAACGTCATCTGCCCGCCACTTAAGACCACGGCTTCCGCCAGCGACGCAGCAACGTTGTTCTTCGCATCGCCCACATATGCCACGCGCAGGCCTTCGAGCGCACCAAACTTTTCGTGCATCGTCAGCACGTCGGCGAGAGCCTGACACGGATGCGCCAGCGCCGAGAGCCCGTTGATCACGGGCACCGTTGACGCTGCCGCAAACCGCTCCAACGGCGCGTGCGCGTGCGTACGCACCACGATCGCATCGACGTACCGCGAAAGCACCTTCGCGGCATCCTCGGGCGTCTCGCGCGAGCCGATCATAAACTCGTTGCCCTGCGCAAAGAGCGTATCTCCGCCCAGCTGATGCATCGCCACTTCAAAGGAGACGCGCGTGCGCAAACTCGGCTTCTCGAAAAGCATCGCCAGCGTCTTGCCGTGCAGCACGTTCAAGCGATCGCCCATGCGATGCGTCTTAAGGTAGACGGCCAAACGAAGAAGCTCGCCTATCTGGGCCGTGGAAAGCTCACTCGTCTGCAGAAGGTTGTGCCCCCGCAGCGAACCCGCAGAGTGTCAACCGTTATGGGTAACCGCCCGTCGGCTGGCCTCGCCCTCGCCACGCTGGATACCGTGAGCGCCACGGGGAAGTAGGCGCTATGACGCAAGCGCAGCGCCGTGGGGTCGTAACCGCAGTTGCTGTCGGCTCGCTCCTATCGGCTCTCGTTCTTTGCTCGTGGCTGCTCCTGCGAGTAGATGGGCTCACGACTCCCAGCTACACATTCCAAGTGTCTGCCATCGTCCAAGGCCCCTCGAAGCGGGCTTCGATGCGCGCGTCCGTAGATCCAACGCTGAAGCTGGCCAAGTGGATACGCTCCATCGGAAAGAGCGCAACCCCTGGCGCCTCGCAAGCCCCGGCACTAGCCTCCGACGGCACGATAACGCGCGATTGGATTACGATCGTGCATGATACCGTCGCGTCACACAACTTGGCAAATCTCAACCGTCTGGAATCCCTGATCAAGTCTGAGTCGCCTTGGAAGGTCGTCGACATTACCCGCGGCAACGAATTTGTGCAAGTTCCGGTACGGCCGGGCGTAACGGTCTTGCGCTTAGCAGAAATTGTTGGCGTGCCGGATAGCAACGTGCACATACGCCTTCAGCTGAGCGATCCGAAAGTCGCCTTTTCGGTAGCCGATGCACTGCTGCTGTGTCTGTTGCTGTTCGTTGTGTTCAGCTTCGGCGCAACCGAACGCAACTCGAGTGACGTGTTCGCCTTCCCACGGGGCATGCACCCAGTTGTCATCGGTGCTCAACTTGTAACGCTGGCGTTATACGCGTGCTTCATGATCGAGTCCGCTTCGCACGCTTCTCCTCAATTGAATCCGGGTTTAATTGCAATTGATGCAGCAGTAACGATCGGCATAGGTCGATGGCTGTGGGTGTCGCGCGCAAGCTGGTCCACCGGACATGTTCTACGATTCGCTCGGCTCGGCATCGCTATACTTAGTGGCCTTTTAAGTATCGCGGGCATAATCGCCGCGCTTGCCTAATTTGTTCCACCTTTTGAGGGCGGCCGGGCCTCGCTCTGGCCATGGCCTAAAGTTTTGCTCCCATAACCCCAAACGACACGGCCCCCCTTCTCATCTCCAGTTAGGCGCCGCAGGCGTAAAACCGAAGAACAACTCCGCTAGCCGTCGGGCGGCCAGGCTTCACGCGGGAAGCGGAGACCATTACTCGTAAATCACTCCGCCATGTCAGATACGCTCGTCGTAAAATACGGTGGTAACGCGATCGGCGAGGGCACCTCGCCGTTGCTCGAGGAGTTAGCGGCGCGTCATCGCGCAGGCGATCGCACGGTGCTCGTGCACGGCGGCGGCCCCGAAATCGATCGCGAACTCGCCGCGCGCAACATCCCGACCGTACGCATCGACGGCCTGCGCGTCACCGACGCCGCAACGCTGCGCGTCACCGAAGCCGCACTCTGCGGCACCGTCAACAAACAACTCGTCCGCGCGCTGCTCGCCCAAGGCATCCCCGCCGCCGGCCTAAGCGCCCAAGACGGCGCCCTTCTTGTCTGTCATCCTGAGCGAAGCGCGAAGCGCGAAGTCGAAGGACAACCACCCGACCTCGGCTTCGTCGGCGCCGTAACACGCGTCAATCCCGCAATCCTCACCGCATTGCTCGACGCCGGCTTCCTCCCGGTCGTCGCACCGCTCGGCGTCGCCGAAGACGGCAGCACCGCCTACAACGTCAACGCCGATACCGCCGCCGGCGCCATCGCTGCAGCGCTCCACGCGCAAACGTTCATCCTCGTCACCAACGTCGAACGCGTGCGCCGCGATCCCCACGACGCAACCAGCGGCATCGAACGCATGACGCTAACGCAAGCCCGCGAGTTCCTCGCCAGCGACGCCTGCCGTCAATCGATGAAACCAAAACTCGCCGCCGCCATCACCGCCGCCGAAGCGGGTGCAACCTCCCACATCTGCGCCGAATCCCAAACAACGATCGCCGCCGCCCAAGCCGGCGGCGGCACGACTATCACCCCATAGCAACGACGCGGCGCTAAGCGATATACGAAACCAAAATGCGATCTGGTGTCGTAGCTTCGTAGCGAATCCACGTGACCTCCGCAACGCCATCGCGTTCGCGAAGGGGTAGCGGGTCGAGCCCACGCGCAGCCGGTCCACTAAGATGTTCGCCTTCAGGCGAATATGTCGATTGATGGCACGGGCACCAAAAGTGCTTCGCGTCCGGAAGCCAACGATAACGGCATCCCAAGTGCGGACAAATCGGACTGAACAGCGCAAACCCCATAGTCACCGCGGGATACGGCACACTGCCCTTCGCGTTACCATAAACATCCGGTCGCGCGCGCTCGAACTTCGCCAAGTCGGTCTTGATACCCCAAACCGATTCCGGCGCCTGTTGCTCCGGCAAATACGCATCTTTGCCGCTCAACATGAATTCGATCTGCACGGGCGTATCGGTCGCCGCTTGCAGTTGCTTCCAGCCCGCGGCATCAAGCGGCGCCCACTTCCCCGCGCCCGCTCCCGTCGTCGGCATCGTCGCGCCGATCAGCGGTATCGCCAGGCCCAAGCCCATCACCCCGCCCAGCGTCAGCGTCGCCTTCGCGATAAAGGTTCGCCGCGTAAGTTCTTCCGAGTCCGACATCGTTCGTTGCCTCCCTCGTACGCGCCGATTCTGCGCGCTCCCAAGCCCGAACGGTACGATAAATCTCGCACGCGCCCGTACCGGCAGGAAGCGCGAGTTAGTGTAAATTCAGAACGAGCCGCAGACCGTCATCGACCAGCGCGAGCAAATCCGTCGGCAATTCACCGTGAAGATCATCTAGCCGCGAGCGGTCGAGCGCCGTGATCCCTGAAACGTTGGCAACCGAGTCCTTTGCGAGCCGGCTACGACGCTTTGAAATGAAGACGTTTCCCGGGGCGTCGGACAAAGCGACGGTCCCCGAGAGCGGGACGACGACCGCGGTGGCAATTCTGCTCTTGTTAAAAGCATCGTCCTGCACCACGAGTACCGGACGCCGCTTTGCCGGACTGGAGTCGCGAGCCGACCCAAAATTAGCCCACCAGACCTGCCCGCGCCGGATCGTCACCATGGGTTGCGCTTCGCAGCGTCGGCCGCAGCCCGTTCGAGGAACTCTGCATCTTCGTCAGCCGTCACCCGTCCGCCGTACACCGCATCGAGCCGCCGCGTAATGCTTGCGTCCTCGGCACGGAGCAGATGCTCGCGCAAAGCATCGGCGACAACCTCGCTGCGGCTCTTCTTAAGGCGTTTGGCAAGAGCGTTCGTCTGCGCAAAGATTGCATCGGGCAACGAAATGGCCGTCTTCACGCCATAAGTATAACCGGGTAATACCGCATCGGTCAACCGAAGGCGGCGCCGCTCTGTATTTGCATCGCAAAGGTCCATCCCACGAGAGGCGCTGAACCGCCAGCCTCTTTCTCGCACGTGCCGTACCGGCAGGAAGCGATCCGAAGGCCCCCGGAGTAGGCCTGCATGAGCGTGATCGCCATGGTCTTGGCCGCCGCAACGTCGCTCCCAACCTCGACGGCACTTCCACCGCTGACGGATCCCTATCAGATCTTCGCAAACGCGAAGGCGTATTGGGTGGCACAGCGTTATCCCGACCGCGTGCAGTACACGATCGCCGTGAACGCCCAAGCCGGCGACAAGCCCATCGCGCGCCATTACACCGCGTGGTGGATGGCATGGTCGAATCAAATGACCATGGATTCCGTCAGCGCCGAAGAGCGCGCCGATCCGTACCGACCGGCACCCGGCGTCAACATCCTCATCCCGCCTTTTCGTTATCCCGTCGCCAGCATCGGCGGCCCACGTAACGGCACGGGCATCAACACCGATATCGTCGGCGTCCCGGTGTTGACGCCCAACTATGCGTTCGGCATCGCGCCCTACGTGCCGCCGCAAGAAAAGACACCCGCACAAATCGTCGGCGAGATTCGCGCGAAGTTTCATGACCCTCTCTCAGCCGAACGCATCAAAAAACTGCCGGCGTCGATGCTGCCTACCATCGCTGTCGTTTCAGTCGGCACACGCCGCTACATCATTTCCGTGCTCGGCATGGAACCATACGGCGATCATCGAGATTATCACCTCAAACTCAAGCCCGTCGGCGATCCGTGGCATTTCCGTTTGCGTCAAATGTGGGTAGACAGCAGCACGTTTGCAACCGACAAGATCGAGCAAGATGGCAACTTCACCGCGACGGTCGCAACGAAGGTCCCCTGGACCGTGACATTTCACGACGTCAACGGCGCGCGCTACATCGACACCGAAAGCGAAACGGCCTACCTCGGAAAGGGGAACGACGCGCTGCACAACGTGAGCTTTGCGTTCGAGAACGTTATTGCCGCGCAAACGCCGCCGCTGATCGCTGGACCTATACCATACGGCGCGCTCTTCGAACCCGCGTACGAATAAATCGTACTACTCGGTCTTTGCTGCGTGCGCCGCAAGCGCGCCGATGCCATCGGCCAACTGAAGCAACTGATTTCGCTCGGATTCCAGATTGGTCGCAACCGAAATATGTATCGCGCCGGCTTCCTTTTGCAAGGCCGCCACGGCCTTAGCATCGAGCCCAGCTACCGAAGCGTCCACGCTGCCCAGACTCGCAACGGCCTTGGCCACATCGGTATTTGCAACGCCAAAGTTGCGATTATCCAATGCTGTGGTGGCGCGATATGTCCACATATTTGCTTCGAGCAATTGGTTGAGCGATTGCAACCCGTGTATCCGTGTCTGCGCTGTGGTGAGCTTTGCCTGCACCGCGGCGTAGCGGCTCGCAGCGTTCGCAGCATCCTGCGACTGCGCGCCACGCTGCATCGCGTCACCCACGAAATAGGCGACGATGCCCGCGATAACGAGCACCACCACCACGATGAGCCAACCGCGCGTGCCTGTGGAGCGTTTTTCCATATGCCACCCCTCTCGTTCGACGCGGGTTCTCCAAAACGGTCCGCTCCGCCCGCGTTACCTCGTCGGCTTAGGCGATGGGCTCGGCGAAACGCTCGGCTTCGGACCGGGCGATCCATGCGCCGCGGCCATCGGCATGCGCCTTTGCGGCGGCGAGAAGTGTTGGTGCCATGGAATGGTCCACATGACGCTCCACTGCCGCGGGGCGCCTGGGTTACTGGAAAACGCAAACGTTCCGCCGCCAACGAGCGGCATCGGATAGATCCCGCGGTACGTGCCGAACGCATCGGCATAGATGCCAAAGAGATTGCTGTCGATAAACGTCAACGTGCCGTAGCGAAGTTTTGCATTCAACCCCACGTTGATCGTGGTGAACGCGGGCAAGTTCGCCGGGTTGTTTTCAGAGGCATATTGCCCATTCAAAAACCATTCCAGCGCGCCGTGGTTCGTATCAATATCTGCCGTGAGTCCGGCTTGCACCAACGGATGGTGCGGCAACTGCTCGCCGATTGCGTAGTAGCTGCCCGTTGTTTCTAAGCGCGGATCCAGCGTCGCGAAGAACGTACTGGTCAGTGAGTAGTTCGGCATGAGCACCACGTTACTGCCCATGGGCAAATAACCCGATACTGTGTACCCGCGCTGGTCTTGCCGCATCCCCACAATATTCTGCGACAGATATACGCGCGTCGGATCGAAGGGAATCGTACCGCAAACCGTCGGCTGCGACCACACCGAAATCAACTGCTGCAAATACGCCGGCAATCCGCCGGGGAAGATAGAGCCCGCCGCCGCCGCAGCCGGCACGGCGCCGAAAAACCCTTGTCCGTTCTCGGAGTCGCTGTAGACATCGGTGCTCACATAGCCTTGCTTAAAGCTGTGCCGCCACGTCAGATCGTAACTCGTCGACGACTGCTTCTTGTTTTGATCGCTTGGCCCGTCCACATACGTCGAACCGTTATAGCAGTCGTAACTCGCCGAAAGCGGATCGCCGACCGGTACGATCGAGTTAAAACTCGGCTGCGCGCTCCCAATCGAAATCTGTCCTTGCAGCACATCGCTGTGCGAAGGCTGCCACGTGCCGCTCTCCTGCGCCACGAGTTGCGTTCCGGCACCCGTTGCGCCCGCGATGCTAATGCCATGTTGCAGCGTAATCTTGTCGCTGGACTTCACGCGATCGTAGATGCCGACACGATACGAGCTCTGCTTAGGCTGCGGAAGGCTAATGGGAACGCCGTTATACGTCTGAGATGAGGCGCGGTTGAACCCGTACTCCAGGGCCGAATACGTCAACGTGCTCTGCCGCGCAACGGCCGTCGCGCTGACAAAGAATCCCAAGTTACTGTTCGCGCCGAACACGCTGTAACCCGGCATCGGTGTGCCGTATTCGATCCGCGTCGGTTGCGAGGTCCCGTAGTGACTGCCCGATCCAAACATGCCGAAGTAGACCTGCATATTGCCGACCAACGATTCAATCGACAGGTTCGTATTGAGATAGCGATTGCTCATCACCGGCACGGAGCCCCAACCACACGCCATTAGCGTGGTAAAATCGCTGCAGATCGTGCCGCGGCTCTGATTGCTCAACATCTCCGTGAGATGCACCGCCGTCTTCGGAGTGAGCTGATACTGCAGCTTGAAGAGTTGCGCCGTCGACACCGTCGCGCCCTGATGCAGAAATGAATTGCCGCTCTGATCGGCATAATTGAGACCGCTGCGCAGGCTGTCTTGCGCGGCATAGGCGTCCTGCAGCGCAAACATAAACTTGCCGCTCGATCCCGACGCGGACAGCGAATAATCCGCTGCGCCAAGGTTGCCGATCTTACCCATCGCCGTATAGGTCCAGAGGCGCGATGGCTGCAGCGTGGTGAAGTTGATCATGCCGCCCGCGTAGCCGGCGGTCGGCGAGAAGTTGACGCTTCCGCCGCTAAAGAGCAGTTGCGCCGGACCCACACTGCCGGAGTCGATCACGGGAACGCCATCGATCGTATAGCCCGTTTGCGACGCATCGTGACCGTGCAGCGAAATATTAAATGCCGAATCAGCATCGTACGCGGTATCGCCGTTCAGCACGCCCGCCAGACCGCCTAGCGCACCTGCGAGCGATTGCGAAACACCACGCTGTGCCTGCGTCAACGGCACGACCGATACGTCCACGCTCGCGTGCGAGGTCACGGTTGCAATAATTTTCAAATCGGTGTTCGGCACGTTCGTCGACGTCGGCACGGGGGCGTTCGCAAGATCGCTCTGCGATTCCATCGTCACCTGAACGGTCGTCAGTTGATCGGCAACGATGTCGATCTTCGTCGGGGAGCTGCTCAGATGGCCGGGGCTCTTCACCAGCACGCTGTACGTGCCAACGCTCATGCCCGGGAACTCGAGCTTGCCGTCTTTATTCGTGAGCGACGCCTGCGGTGAGTCACCGCCCAATATGAAAACCTGCGCGCTATCGATCGGCTTGCCGGTGCGTGCGTCCACCACCACAACGAGCAGCGTGCCCGGATCTTGCGCCTGCGCAACCGCAGGAACAGGCACGGAAACGGCCATGGTTATGGCGACCACGGCCGCCGTTACTGCACGTACCACCCGAGCTACACTTCCGCCCGCTGCCACTGAATAACTGCCACCCCAATATAAACCACCGTCAACACGGCCAAGGCAATGGCATATCGAAGCGCACCACTCGAACCCGCATCATCGAGATAATGCAGCGGGTTTAAGGCGTTGAATGCCTGAAGCGTGTGCCAGCCTGTATTCATTCTCGCGAGGATAAGGACGCCGAAGGCAACTGCCCACGTAGCACCAAGCACTACGGCCAAACCTCGCCGCAGTGAAGCGCTGACGGCGGTTACCAGCGCGTACCAAGCAATAGGGATCAGGAATGTCGCCGGTATGGCCCAGGAATACTCACTGCCCACAATACGCGTGTTTGCACTGTAGAAAACAACGACAACGGCAAACGCGAAAGCAGCTAGCGCCTCGCCCAACACAATCGCAGCAATATCTATGCCAACAGCGCTGAGAACGTACCTTAAGCGGGAGATTGGCCGCGTCCACACAAGCGCCAAATGCCCGTCGTTTTCCTTCGCCAGTGGCCCGCCGAGCAACGTGGCGACAATGAGCGCGACTGCCATGCCGACACCGGCGACGACGCGCATGTCGATGACATCAGCAGCGTTGTTCGTAATGTACTCAAGCCCGTCGCGTTGCTCCCAATAGGTCGCTCTTCCCGTAATATCCAAAATGCTCGCAATATGCGCTCGCTCCGAAAATGGGGCCGAGATAATGATCGATACGTCCTGGCCATTCACAACGGTCTCGACGCGAATGTGTTTGCTAATATTCTCGACAACGGACTTAGTAACGCCGCCAGCGCCCTTCTGGATCGTGTTTGTCGTTCCAGGCTGACGGATCAAGGACGCGCGCCATGCGTCGAATCTTCCGTACGCCCCCGCGTTGTCGCCCGCCGAAGCGGTTCTGCGACCGATGAACGCCCCCGCTATCATCAGGAGCGCCAGAGCAACCAACACCGCCAGGACACCTACTGCCCGTCTCGATTCCGCGTAACGCATTTTATATGGCCTCCGTCCTATGCATTCGGTCTTGGCCGGGCTCTGCCAGGTTGAAAAACAACTCTTCAACTGCGACGCCCGACACCCGTACGTCTATTGCCCCGCTCGCACGCAGGTCGCTTACGAGCGCATCCGAGTCGCCGCGGACGAAAAGCCTCATAACGCGTCCGCTGCTCTCCGCTTTCAGCACCCTTGGATCGTCCGCAAGTCGGGCGACGGCGGAGGATGCGTCCTCAAAGGCGGCTTCAACACTGCGGTACTGAAGCTTTAAGTCATCCACCGCCCCGTCAAGAACTAAACGCCCCGCACTTAATATCGCGACGTGCTCTGCCGCGCGTTCGATGTCACCAATCTGATGCGATGACAAAACCACCGTGCAGCCGTTGGCCGCGGCTTCTACGATATAACTTAGCGCAGCACGTTGATTGAACGGATCGAGTCCGCTCGTAGGCTCATCCAGAATTGCATAGTCCGGGCGCGTACAAAACGCCAGCGCTATTGCCGTCGCCGTTCGCATGCCCTTCGACAGCGAACGCACGCGCTTGCGCGGATCGAGATCGAACAGCGCCTGTAGCCGTCGCGCCAAAGCATCGTCGTATCCGCGATACCACCGGCGCTGCATGTCAAAATGTTGACCAACGGTCATCCATTCGTACAGCGCGCTGGTCTCCGGAACAAAGCTAACGCGTTGCAGCAGCTCGACACTCAACGGCGCATCGTCGAACAACACGCTCCCGGCGCTCGGTCGCGCTAAACCCAACATGCAGTTAAACAGCGTCGTCTTGCCGGTACCGTTTGGCCCCAGCAGTCCGAATACCGTACCGCGCGGAATCTCCAAACTTACGTCTCGCAGTGCCTCGGAACGCCGGTATGACTTGTAAAGTCCCTCGATCGAAATCGCGTTCACCGTACACGCTCCTTTAAAAACCACCGGCGGTAAGCCGCATTGAAAAGCTTCGTAACTTGCTCGCCCGAGAGTCCTAGCGATTTCGCCTCGCGCACCGCGTCCTCGAAGACATCGCGGCCTACATCTTTGGCCGCCGACCGAGTTGCCGTAGCGCCGTTGCCAAGCACGAACGAGCCGCGTCCTTGCGTCAGCTCGATGATCCCATCGCGTTCCAAGTCACGATACGCGCGCGCAACCGTATTGGCATTGATCGTTAGATCGATCGCAAGCTGCTTGACAGTGGGCAGCTGCTCGCCCGGGCGTAAAATCCCAACCGCAATGCAGCGCTTGATCTGCTCCACCAGTTGCACGTACAGCGGAACCCCGCTCCGCGGATCAACCGTAAAAATAGCCGCCATTACTGGCGCTCCCGGTCAGCTGGGTTCATAACGGCTCCAATACCACGTTGCCAGGCAAAGCGAAATAGCCGCGATAGCCAGCATGGCGAGCGCGGAAAAGCCAATGTCCCCTGGGCCGCCATAGATGGAATGCAACTGACCCGAAACCGTGTTGAAGGCGCGGTCATAATATGCAAATGGGTTAATGATCCCAATGATTTTTGCAGCAGACGACGGCTTTCCATACGCCCTAAAATTGAACGTGAAGAAAAGCGCCAGAAGCGCGACCGTTAGCAGCACGGACCAATGCGGCCTACGCGGCACCAGAACACCAAATAGTGTTGACATCCCATACAGCGAGACGCAAAGCGCGATCACGAGCAATACGGGAAGAACAAGGATCGGCCCGGTTTCGATTCCGCTCGGACGATAGACTAACCAAAGCGGAAGATAATATGCGACAATACCGAGCGGCACCGCCACGACAATCGCAGCGATATCGACCGCGAACAACTTTAAAGCCGTGCGCCAGCGCCCCGCCGGCAGCATCAGTGTTGCGTGCGACGTCCAAGTGGCCTCGGCACCCAGCCCGCTCGCGATGATGCCGGAAAATATTGCCGCCATCCCGGCAATAATGGTCATGGTAGTTGTGTCGAAGGCATATCCATGCAGCGGTGGCGTCTTGCCCTCCGACAAATTGACTGAGAGAATGAGCACCCCGTCGGCCAGGCACACCAGGGCAAATATCCAAACGGCTCGCAAGATAGCGATGCTTTCTTTATAAAGCATTAGGGCCGTGCGCTTCCGTTACCGAGACAAGCGCGATACGCGTCCTCAAGAGACGCGCCCGGTCGACGCACGTCGTCGAGCGTGCCGAAGGTTATAAGCTGCCCGCGCTCCATGAAGCCGACGTTTGTGGCAACGCGCTCGACCTGAGCGATGTTGTGAGAAGAGAGAATCGTCGTCACGCCTTGCGCGCGGCTTTCTTCGATAATGTCGAGCACGGCCCACTGCGCAATCGGATCAAGCCCGCTTGTCGGCTCATCCAACACCATGCATGTCGGGCGCTGCGCGATGGCAAGTGCGAGGGCGGCGAGCTGCCGCTGCCCCTTCGAGAGCGTCCGGATTTTGCGCCGGCGCGGCAAGTCAAAGCGTTCGGCAAGGCCAAACGCGCGCGCAGTCTCAAAGTTTAAATATTCGCTGCTCCGAATCTTGACATGATGATCGAACGTCAGCCAATCATAGAGCGCAGAAACTTCAGGCACGTACGCGACGGCCGCGAGCCACTTACGAGAGATCCGCTCGCCGCAAACCGTCACGAGGCCAGCGGTCGGTCGCGAAAGCCCCAAGAGACACTTAAGCGTCGTCGATTTCCCCGCACCGTTTGATCCCACAAGCCCGAACGTCTGCCCCGCGCGTATGCTTAGCGACAAGTCTCCTACGGCAGGCGCCGGAACCCCCTTATGCCGCTTCGTCAGATGCGAAAACCGAATAAACTCGCTCGCCGCCCCGCTTAGCATTGTGCTATATAACTAGCACAATGCATCAATGAGTGTCAAGCCCGGCCTTGAGCGCGCCCGCGCTCAGTCTAAATCGGCAAAGACTTCGCGGACGTCGAGGGCGAGCCACGGGAACGCGGAGTGCGTTAGCGTGTCGCCGACCGCGTAGCCGCGTTCGCCGCCGGCGTCGATTGCGCGCACGGTTCGCGTTTGTGGATTTACGTCGAGCACCAGCGTCGTGCCCGTTGCCACGTAGCGCGCGACCTTACGCTCGCGTAGCGCGCGTCGTTCCGAGGGCGAACGCACTTCGACGGCAATGTCGGGAGCGCACGGCGGCTCGTCGCGCTCACCGGAGGCCAGCGCTCCCATCCGTTCGTTCAACAGAAAAGCCACATCGGGAAGAACCCACGAATCCGTGCCGTCCACCCGCCCAATGCGGAACTTCCACTCGCTGCCTACCTTACCGACTGCACGGCCCTGCTCCCAAAGCTGCCGAGCCACGGCAAACTGGACCCAGGCATGGGCAGTTCGCGGACTCATCTTTGGATAGTCCACGCCGTCCAGGCGCTCGAAGTACTCGGGATCGCTACGGTATTCGACTGCCATAATGCTTTCACACCGACTATATCACGCGCTCGGAGGCGCTCGCCAAGGCCTTCTTCTAAAGGGCCGGGGGCCTCGTGCGGAAAAGAAGGTGTTTCGCCATTTTACATCCTCGCTTTCCCATCGAAAAAGGAGGCACGAGGAAGTGCAATCGACAGCGGGCATTGCCCTGCTCGGTTGTGGAACCGTCGGCGGTGCAATCGCCGAACGTCTTCTGCACCGGCACGATCTCGTCAAACGCCGTACCGGCGTCGACTACATCCTTCGCGGAATCGCCGTGCGCGATCCGCAGAAATCTCGTGCGGGCAATTTTCCCGCCGAACTCTTCACCGTTGCGCCCAACGCGCTGATCGACGATTCTAACGTAGACATCGTCATCGAATGCATCGGTGGCACCGCCATCGCATCCGAACTCGTCGAGCGCGCCATCGACCGCGGCCACCACGTCATCACCGCCAACGCCGAGCTCATCGCCACGCAAGGCCCACGTCTGCGCGCGCTCGCAGCACAGCGCGGCGTGACGCTACGTTACGAAGCCGCCGTCGCCGACGCCATCCCCATCGTGCGTGTCCTCGAAACATCGCTCGCGGGCGAAACGATCGATTCCATCGTCGGCATCGTCGGCCAAAACGACATCGTCGCCGCGCAACAGCTCGCAATCCTCGTGCAGCTCGCGTTCGGCCAAGCCGTCATTTCGCCGCGCGTACGCCGCAGCGGCGACGACGCCATTCCAACGGAAGACATCACCGTCGCGGCGCGTGCCAATCACACCGTCAAGCTGCTCGCCTACGCGCTGCGCAATGTCAGCGGCTGCAGCGCCGAAGTCGCGCTCGCGTGGGTGCGCAACGATCATCCGTTCGCGCGCGTCGCTGAGGGTGCCAATGCCGTGTATGTCAACGCGCGCGACGCAGGCGAACTCTTCTTCTCCGGTTCGCAATCCGGCGGCGGCGCCGTCGCCGCATCGCTCTTCGCCGATACTATCGCCACCTTGCGCGCGATCGGCGAGCGCCAGATCTTCGGCGCCCGCAGCCGCAGCGCCGTCGAACTCGAGCCCGCTATCGACGTAGCGCCGGCATTCGACGCATTCGAACGCGCGGCGCGCTTCGCCACCGTGTACGATGCCATTGCGGCAGAACGCACCTTGCGCGCTCACAGTGTTGCGGCCGACGGTACGGCTACGCTCACCGGCACGCCGCTGGTGCGCTACCGTCCCGACAGCCGTTACGACGCGCGCGCCATTCGGCGCGCGCTGGCCGACGCGGATTGCGCGCCGGTCTCGATCTTCCCCATCTGGAACGACACCCACCTCACCGCTCCGGCGACGCCGCTCATCGCTGCGCACTCAACGCCGGCACAATAAGGAGAAACCCCAGTGTCAGAAGCCGAAACTCAGTCCGTTCCGCATTTCGATACCATCGCCGTGCACGGCGGCCACAAAGGCGACCCCACCACCAAATCGCGCGCCGTGCCGATCTATCAAACTACGTCGTTTCTGTTCGACGACGCCGAGCACGCCGAGCGCCTCTTCGCGCTGCAAGAGTTCGGCAACATCTATACGCGCATAATGAATCCCACCACCGACGTGTTCGAACAGCGCATCGCCGGGCTCGAAGGCGGCGTTGCGGCGCTCGCTGTCGCCAGCGGTCAGTCGGCTGTGGTGTATTCCGTGCTCAACGTCGCCAAGGCCGGCGACCACATCGTGTCGTCCAGCTCGCTCTACGGCGGAACGTATAACGCCTTCTCGCACACACTGCCGCGCTTCGGCATCGAAGTGACACTGGTCGATTTCAATGATCTCGATGCCGTGCGCAAGGCGATCCGCCCGAACACGAAAGCGATCTTCGCCGAAACCGTCGGCAACCCGCGCATCGACGTGCTCGACGTGGATGCCGTCGCCGAGATCGCGCACGACGCCGGTCTGCCGCTCATCGTCGACAACACGCTCGCCACGCCATACCTGCTGCGTCCGATCGAACACGGCGCCGACATCGTGGTGCACTCCGCCACCAAGTACATCTGCGGCAACGGCAGCTCCATCGGCGGCGCAATCGTCGACGGCGGCAAGTTCGACTGGGGCAACAACCCGCGCTTCAAAGCCGACTTCGTCGATCCCGATCCGTCGTACCACGGTCTGCAGTACGCACCCGCGTTCGGCCCCATCGCCTATATCATCAAGGCGCGCGTGCAGCTGCTGCGCGACATCGGCGCTGCGCTTTCGCCGTTCAACGCCTGGCTGTTGATCCAAGGTCTTGAAACGCTGCCGCTACGCGTGGAACGCCACGTAAGCAACGGCAAAGCCGTCGCCGAGTTTCTCACGAAGCAACCACAAGTCGAATCGGTTTCCTACGCCGGTCTGCCCGGTCATCCCGCCTACGAAAAGGCGAAAAAGTACCTCAAGGGCGCGCCCGCGGTACTAACCTTTGAAATCAAAGGCGGCGCACCGGCAGCGAAAGCCTTCATCAACAAGCTGAAGCTCTTTTCGCTGCTGGCAAACTTCGGCGATTCCAAATCGTTGGTCATTCACCCGGCCAGCACCACGCACCAACAGCTCGACGCCGACGGCCTCGCCCGCAACGGCATCAGCGAGTCTACCGTGCGCCTCTCGGTCGGCATCGAAGACTCCCGCGACATCATCGCCGACCTCGCCCAAGCCTTCGCTTAGGCCAGCCCCGTCATCCTGAGCGAAGCGAACGAAGTGAGCAAAGTCGAAGGACAGCGCGCAGTGAGCGAAGTCCAAGTACAGCCACAAGAGTTCACCGTCAACATCGGTGACTTGCAACTCGACTGCGGGCAGACGCTGCCCGCGGTCGAGCAGCGCGTGGCGATCTACGGCACGCCCAACGCCGACGGCAGCAACGTCGCCTTCGTCGCGCACGCGTTGACGGGCTCGTCGCGCGTGCGCGATTGGTGGGGCACGCTGCTAGCCGAAGGCGCCCCGCTCGACTTGCGCCGGTGGTGCGTCGTCGGCATCAACGCGGTCGGCAGCTGTTACGGCAGCACCGGCCCAACTAGCATCGCTCCCGACGGCAAACCCTACGGCGATCGCTTTCCCAGAATTACCGTCCGCGATGTGGTGCGCGCCGAATCGCTCGCACTCACGCAAGCCGGCATCGACAAGGTCGCCGTCACCATCGGCGGATCGGTCGGCGGCATGCAGGCGCTGCAGTGGGCGCTCGATTTTCCCGAACGCGTCGGCCGCGCCATCGTTATCGGTGCCCACGACCACCAAACCCCCATGGCCATCGCTTTGAATGCATTACAGCGCGAAACGATCGCCATCAATCCCAAGCGCGGTCTGCGCGTCGCGCGCAAAATCGGCATGATCACCTATAAGAGTGAAGAACTGCTGCGCGCGCGTCACGAACGTCGCTCTGACCGTCACGGTAAACCCTATTTCGACGTCGAGGGCTACTTAGAACATCAAGCCGATCTCTTCGAGGCGCGCATGGATCCCAACGCATATGTCGCGCTTACGCACATCATGGACTCACAAGACGTGCGCGAACAAAGATATCCGCGCCGCCGTCGATCACCTCAACGCGCGCGGCGGGCACGCGACCTATCGCGAGCTCACCAGCAACCACGGCCACGACGCCTTCCTAGCCGAACCCCAAAACCTCGCCCCCCTCATCGAAGACTTCACGTAAGCTTCGCGCCCGCCGCGACCACAACGCCGTCATCGTGAGCGAAGCAAAAGTGGCGCGCAGCGCCACGGTGCGTAGTCGAACGACAACCCCTCGTCCTTTGCGTCGACTAATACCAACCTAGCGAACGCGTCTCTCCGGGAAGCTCGGAGATGAGCTGCTGCAGTAGTTCGCGGCTCGCGCAGTCGAGTTCGACGTAGAACGTATATTCGAATGTGTGCGCGCGTGTGGGGCGCGCAACCAGCGAACGCAAGTTGAAGCCGTGGCGCGCGATCGCGCCCAGCGCCTCGTACAAACTGCCCGCGCGATGCGGCAGCTCCATCGCAATGCACGCGCGCCCCAAGTTGCGCCGCGGCCTCCCACTGCGCTCGATCGCAAAGAAGCGTGTCGCATTTTCCGGATCGTCGTGCACGCTTGGCCGCAGCACCTGCCCGCCGTAACGTTGCGCCGCAAGCGTCGGCCCGATGGCGGCTAGGTGCGGATCACCGCGCTCGATTACCTCGCGCACTGCGCCGGCCGTATCTTCGGCCACGTCAACGCGCACGCCCGGCAGCCCGCGCAGAAACGTGCGGCACTGCTCGATCGCCACCGGATGCGATGAGATGCGCGTGATGCCGTTCAGCGATGCGCCCGGCAGCCCGATCAGCGCCTGCACGATGGGATGTACCGTTTCATCCACGATGCGAATACGCGGATGCAGCGCCAATAGATCGTAGGTGCGCGCGATAGACCCGTAGATTACGTTCTCGCAGGGAATCAGCCCCGCTTCCACCACGCCGTCGTCGACCGCCTCCACCAGGTCGTCGAACGTACGCAGCCCCACGCACGGCGTGTCTGCGCCAAAGAGCGCCAGCGCCGCCTCCTCGCTAAAGGCCCCCGCTTCGCCTTGAAATCCCACGCACATCGTCATACCGGCTCCTCCCCCTTATGCAGCTCATCCGCCGCCTCAGCAAGCTGCCGCGAGAGTAGCCGCAGTTCGTTCTCCACGTTCACGGCGTTGGCGAGCAGTATCTCGCGCCACAAGGCTTTATCGCTACGCGACAAGCGCGAGAGCTCGCGCGCAACCGGCCCCATCAGTCCATCCACAACCGCACAGTCGTCTTCATCGAAACGCCGCGCCATCAGCCACGCGAAGAGCTGCGGCACGTGCGACGTGCGCGCCACGATGCGATCGTGCACGGTCGCATCCACCGCATACGGCGTCGCGCCCATCTCCCGCGCGAATGCTTGCACCGCCACCGTTGCCGCAGGATCGACCGCCGGAACGTACGCCCACGGACGCCCCACGAACAATGCAGCTTCCGCCGCGCCGGGCCCGCTACGCTCGCCGCCCGCCATCGGATGACTTGCAGCAAACCGCGCAACCCCCGCGCCCGCGTCCACGACCGGCCCCTTCACCGACGCGACGTCCAGAATCAACGAGGCGCCCGAAGCGCGCAGGTCCGCCGACTGCAAATCCGCCACCGTCGCGCCGATCGGCGACGCCAACACCACCACGTCGCACGCCAGCACGTCCGCACGCGTGCCGACTTCGTCTAACGCCCCACGCCGCAACGCCAACTGCGCGTTCTGCGCGCGCGCGTCGGCGCCGACCACGCGCATGCCGTGCTCTCGCGCCCGCATGCCGATCGAGGCCCCGATCAGTCCCGTTCCCAGGATCCCAACGCTGCGGCTCAACGGTGGTGAAGGTCGGGGCGCAGCGCCACGGCGCGATCCAGGTACACGTGTTCCACCTTATCTTGTGCCAGTTCGGTATTCACGTGCATCAGCACGCGAATCACTTTCTCCAGCGAGCCCGGCACGGCGATCTCGCTGAAATGAAGCATAGGCACTTGAACCCAGCCCATCTCGCGCGCGCCTAACGCCGGAAACGCCGCGCGCAGATCCGGCGTCAAACTAAAGAGCACCGATGCAATATCGTCGAGCTCGACGCCGTTGCGCTCGATCATAGCGGCGAGCAGACGCTGCGTGGCGCACGTAATCGTCGACGCATCGTCCACATCCACGGAAATAGCGCCGCGTATGCCGCGCACTTTCATCACCGTCATGCTACCTGACCGCCCAACTCCATGAGTGTCGAGTAGAACGTCGGATACGACACCGCGGCGCACGACGGATCGTCGAGCGCGCACTCGCCGTCGGCGATTAGCGCCGCAATCGACGCCGCCATCGCGATGCGATGGTCGCCGTGCGACTGCACGAACCCGCCGCGCAAGCGCTGCGGTCCGGTAATCGCAAAGCCGTCGTCAAACGTCTCGATCTCGGCGCCCAGCGCGCGCAACATCTGCGCCACGCCTTCGATACGATCGCTCTCTTTCACGCGCAGTTCGCGCGCGTCGCGCACCACCGTGGTGCCTTCGGCCTGGGTGGCCACCACCGCCAGCAGCGGCAGTTCGTCGATCGCGTTCGCCGCCTCCGCGCCGCCAATTTCCACGGCGTGCAGCTCACTCGTGCGCGCGCGCAACGTCACGATCGGCTCGGCATCGTGCCGTTCGCTCTCGATATCCAACCTCGCGCCCATACGCAGCAGAATATCGACGAATCCCATGCGCGTCGGGTTTGCGCCTACGTTGCGCAACACGATGTCGCCGTCGGGCACCAGCAGCGCGGCCACAATCCAAAACGCCGCGCTCGACGGATCCCCGGGCACGCGCACGAACGCGCCGTGCAGCTCCTGTCCGCCTTCGATGAAGAGCGCGTCGCCGCGCGCTTCCACGTGGCCGCCGAACGTCGGGAGAAGCCGCTCGGTATGATCGCGCGATGCGATCTCGCCGCGCACCACCGTCGTGCCTTCGGCGTAGAGCCCCGCGAGTATCAATGCCGATTTCACCTGGGCGCTTGGAACCTTCAGCACGTGCTCCGCAGCGTGCAACTGCGTGCCCGTAATGCGAATCGGCGCAGTGCCGTTCTCCGAAAGTTCGATTTTTGCGCCCATTTTTTGCAGCGGCTCGGAAATACGGCGCATCGGACGGCGCGAAAGCGAGGCGTCGCCCACCAGCACCGCGCGCGAACGCGTGCCCGCCAGCACGCCGCTAAGCAATCGCATCGACGTGCCGGAGTTCATGCAATCCACCGCACCGCCGCGCGCGTCCAGCGACTCGTGACCCATGCCGTGCACGATCGCCACGTCGCCGTTCTTTTGAATGCTCACGCCGCATGCGACGAGCGCATCGGCGGTAGCACCCACGTCGGCATTGCCCGGCAAGCCGACGATACGCGTCCACCCGCGAGCAAGTGCGCCGAGTAGCAACGTGCGGTGCCCGATCGACTTATCGCCTGGAACCGTGATCGTCCCATGCAGCCGATCCGTACGCGAAATGCGTAGCGGCTCACTCACGCCGGCACTTCCGTCGCCGAGTGATCCAACGGCATGCCGAGCAAGTCTCCGACGATCGCCGACAGATCGTCGAACGTCTGCGCCTGTTCTTTATCGCTCTTGGCTTCGGCCGGATTGGGGTGCACTTCTACGATGAGCCCGTGTGCGCCGACGGCTTTAATCGCGCGGCACATTGGTCGAACCCAGCGCCGCACTCCCACGCCGTGGCTGGGATCCACGATCACTGGCAGGTGCGTGCGTTCGCGCAGCACCGGTACCGCCGAAAGATCCAGCGTGTTGCGCGTCGCCGTTTCGAACGTGCGGATGCCGCGCTCGCACAGCACCACGTTGGGATTGCCTTCCGACATGATGTATTCGGCCGCCGACATCACTTCGTCGATTGTCGCCGAGAGACCACGCTTGAGCAATACCGGATGCCCGCTGCGCCCGACCGCTTTGAGCAAGTCGAAGTTTTGCATATTGCGCGCGCCGACTTGCAGCATCGAGACTTGCGCCGCCATGCGGTCCACCTGATCAATGGTCATCACTTCGCTCACCGTCGGCAGTCCGGCCGCGCGGCCGGCTTCGGCCAGCAGCGCCACGCCTTCCCAACCGAGCCCCTGGAATGCGTACGGACTGGTGCGCGGCTTGAACGCGCCGCCGCGCAGCATCGTGGCTCCGCGCGCCTTCACGCCGAGTGCGGCTTCGATAATCTGTTCGCGCGATTCCACCGCGCACGGCCCCGCGATGATCACGAACTCGCCGTCACCGAAACGCACGTCGCCGACTTGCACCACGGTGCCCTCGGGTTTGGTTGCGCGCGCCACGCGCGGATGCGACGCCGACACGGCCGTCGCAGGCAGCACCGCCTTTTGACGTCGCTGCTGTACCACGTGATCGACGTGCAGCACGACGCTCTGCGCAATCGAACCGATCGGCGCGCCCACGTGCGCGTCGTAACTGCCGATCACCGTTACCGAACGCGCGTCTTTGCGCAGCGCATCCAGCGCTGCCGCCACGCGCGGTTCCGACACGTCGCCGTCGAGATCGCAATAGAATGTATGATCGGTGCCGTGACCCAAGCGCGGTTTCGATTCGAGTTTGCTCACGTTGGTGCCGGCGTCGCCGAAGTGCGTCAGGCAGCGCGCCAGCGCTCCGGGAGCGTCGGCCAGCGTGAAGATCAGCGACGTCTTGCGCGGCGCATCGCCGCTAGGAACGGACGGTTCGCCCGCGCGCACCACCAAGAAACGCGAGTACGTGCGCGGATCGTCCGAACAATGCGAGGCGAGTTCGATCAACCCGTACGCTCGCGCAGCAGCCTGCGGCGCCAGCGCCGCGATTGACGTCGAGCCGCGACGCGCAACTTCACGCGCCGCCACGCCCGTGTCTTCACACGGAATCGCGCGCGCCTGCGGCAGGCTTGCCAGAAACTTCCCGCACTCCGCAATCACCAGCGGATGCGCCAGCACTTCGCGCACGTCACCCAGCGACGCGCCCGCCACGCCCAGCAGATGATGGTCGGTGTGCATCAGCACTTCGGCAACCGGGCGCAGCGAAAACTCCGCCAGCAGATCGACGCCGTCGCGGACGGTGCCCACGATCGCGTTCTCGACCGGCACCACGCCCACGTCGGCGCGCTGCCCCGCGAGCGCCGTCGCGATCTCGCGATACGTCGCCACGCCGAGTGTAGCGGCCTCCAGACCCGCGGACTGGAGATACTCCTGTGCGACGAGCTGCGAGTATGCTCCGTCGACTCCTTGATAAACTGCCGTTGCCATGGTGGTTGTCGTCTCCCGGAAAATAAAAAACCTCGCCGGGTCGGCGAGGATTTGCTGCTGATGTTGCCTTGCTAGGTGCTAGGTTTTCGCGCGCAAACTACCTCAACCGACCCGAGGGGCCGATCCAAAATAGAAGTAGCTAAAAAAGTAGTTCGCGAAGGACATTGAGAGGATGAAACCATGAATTTACCCGTTCTGTCAAGCAAAGTCGTGCTCGCGGCCCTCGCTGCCGTCATGTTGATCGCCGCCGATCCCTCGCCCCGCCCTGCGCAGCCGCTTGTGTTGCCGCCCGGCAACGGATCCTGGGTCGTTCAAGTCGTCGTCGCCGGCGGCCAGCTCTACCGCGCCAAGAGCTACACCCTCAACTCCGCCGGAAGAGGCCTCTTCGAATACGTGGCCCCCGGCCAGACGCTCGCACCCACCCCTTGGAAGACCGCCGGCAGCAATCTCACCGCTGTCGCCAAATCGATTGCGGTCGCCAAAACCGCCGCCTGGCAGCACCTCGCACACGTCTGCTGCAATAAGACGTACGAGGACATCAACCTCACGATTCGCACCGCCAACGGCACCGTAAACAACTACAACGCGGGCTGGCCCACCAGTCAATCATTCCGCAGTCAAATTGACGCCGCCACCATCAGCGCCAACCTCCTAAGAGCCTACCACCGAGCCACCGGCACCTAAAGAGTCGACCGCGCTCCGCACGGCCTCCGTCTTTGTCATCCCGAGCTTGTCGAGTGCAGGATGCACTTGTGGAGCCGCGCGCAGGATGCGCGAAGGCGGCTCCGCGAGGGAAGCGCATTTCAACATTGCCCGCCACGCAAAACATCGTTTCCGCGACGCCGGCGTTCAATGTTGGCCGCGCTAGCGCGCGGCCTGCCTTTTAAATCATCGTCGAACGCAATGCTTTGAAGGTCTCCTTCGACTCCGCTGCGCGCCATCGGCGCTCCGCTTCGCTCAGCATGACGAAGCCCCATCTCGCGCATCACGACGAAGCCCCATCTCGCGCATCACGACGAAGCCCCATCTCGCGCATCATGACGAAGCCCCATCTCGCGCGTCACCCCCAGCCCGTCATCGTGAGCGAAGCAAAAATGGCGCGAAGCGCCATGTTGCGAAGTCGAACGACAACTACGCAAGCTCTGCTAGCGTTCGAAGAGCCATCGCATCACGGCGCCCGCTACAAGCCGATGCTCGATGGGATGCAATTCCTCCAGCACCCCACTCTCGTCGCCGCCGGTGATGCGTAACGGCTTGCGCATCAGCACGTCGCCGCGATCGGTCTGCACGCTCAAGCGATGCGCAGTTGCACCCGTCCACCGTGCGCCCGCGTGCAATGCGTCGCGCACGGCGCGCGGGCCGCGGTATGCGCGTTGCGAGCTACCATCCGGCATCGTGACCGAGTCCAACGCGCCGTCCAGCGGCAGAAACGCTGGGTGAATGTTAATCGCGTTTGGAAACGCGCGAACGAACGCTTCGTCAAACACGTGCATCCATCCCAAAAGCAGCACTAACTCCGGCGCCTCTTCTTCCACCACAGCGCGCAATCGCGCGTCGTACGACACGCGCGTCTCACCCGCGCGATCCCACACCACCGAGCGCGCCTTCACGCCCGCGTCCGCCGCGCGCTGCAGTACCGGCGCATCGGCAACGTTGCACACCAGCGCGGTAACCAATCACCGCGCCCGAGTTGCGCTGATAATACTCGATGAGTTTCTCTTCGCCAACCGCCGGAATTAACGCGCGCTTGTAGCCGCGCGCAGCAACACCGCACAGCGCCGCTGTCAGCAGATGCGGCCCAATGCCCGATTTACGAAAAGCTTTAGCCACGCCGAATGGTCCGAAGATTCCCACGTCAGCCTGCGCACCCAGGCCGCGCAGCCAATCAAAGCGCATGCCGCGCGGATCGAACGTTGCAAACCCCGCAATAGCATCGCCCTTACGCGCGACGTAGCTCGAGCCCGCATACGCTTCAGAACTCCACGCTCCCGCGAACTCATCATCCAACCACGCCAGCACGTGCTCGTCCGAACGATCCGAAACCGCAACCGAAAATCCCGCCGCTTCAATCGCGCGTAGCGCCGCCGCCAAAACGTCATCTCCAAACCCGTCGCACCCAACGACTAGGTTCACCATCGTATCCACTAAGCGTCGTCGCGGGCGGGGTGGACGATACAGGCGGGTTCCCCATCGACGCGCGTTTCCGTCCATCCGACGATCTTAGCGCCCGATACGGCAGCAACGGCGGCAGCGGCATCTTCGATCGGCACCGCGAGCGTATACCCGACGCCCATGTTGAGCGTTCGGTAGCGTTCTTCAACACTCAACGAGCCGCGGCGCACCAACTCAGCCTGCAGGGCCGGAACTTCCCAGCGCGTTTGCTCGAACACCGCTTTCACGTTGGGCGGAAGCGTGCGCGGAACGTTTTCCAATAACCCGCCGCCGGTGATGTGCGCCATCACCTTCACACGCGCAACGGCTTGTATCGCGCGCACCGCGGCGTAATACGACGGATGCTCCGCCAGTAGCGCGTCGGCAAACGTGCCGTTCCCGAACGGTTGCAGCCACTCGTCGCGCGCAATCAGTGCGCGCGCGAGAGAATAACCGTTCGTGTGCATGCCCACCGCGGGCAAACCCACGATCGCATCGCCTGCAGTCACGCTCGCAGGATCGGGAATGCGCGCGCGCTCCACCACGCCCACGATCGTCCCCGCTAAATCGAAATGCCCCGCGTCGTACACGCCCGGCATCTCCGCCGTTTCGCCGCCCAGCAGCGCGCAGCCGTGCGCCGCGCACGCATTCGCGCATCCGCGCACCACCGCCGCCGCAACCTCGGGATCCAACGCTCCCGTCGCAAAGTAATCCAAGAAGAATAACGGCGATGCGTTCACGACCAAGATGTCGGTGACGCAGTGATTCACTAAATCGCGTCCTACGCCGTCGTACCGATGCAACTCGGCGGCAATGAGAATCTTCGTGCCAACGCCGTCCGTCGAAGCGGCCAGCGCTCGCGTGTCGTCGCCCGGCATCGCGAACAGTCCCCCGAAGCCGCCGATCGCATCCAGCTGTCCGGCCTGCCGCCCGCCGCCTAAAATGTCCCGATAACGCGCCACGGCCGCGTTTCCGGCATCGATATTCACACCGGCCCGCGCGTAGGCATCCGTCATGCGAAATACCCCGCAGGGCCCGGCCGCCCATGCGCGCGAAAGGATTGGATCGAGGGGTTCATTGTCGACCCTCTTCACCACGCGAAAGGTTCCTCATGCAAGTCCGTATCGCTCACGATGCGCCGGTTGCAGCGCGCACGGGCGCGCTCGTCGTGCCGATCTTCACCGATTCCACCCTCGATGGCGCGCTCAAAGACGTCGACAACGCGCTCGGCGGCACGATTGCGAGTATTCTCGCATCCGGGGAAATCAAGGGAAAGCCGTTCGAAACCAGCCTGGTGCACGCCGCCGGTCAGCCGTTCGAGCGCGTGCTGATCGTGGGCTTAGGCGAGCGCGAAAAATTCGAACCGTATCAGCTAGCGCGGTATGTCGCCGCTGCCGTCCGTCAACTCGGACGCAAAAACGTCGAAGAGATCGCGGTCGCGCTGCCGCCGCAAGTCAAGGGCAACGAAGCCGTCTGCGGATCGTTCGCGGCCGAAGGCGCGCTCACCGGGGCTTTCGACATCACGCTGTACCAACGCAAACCGGATAAGGCGATCGCGGTGAAGACCGTCACGCTGCTCGATGCCGGTTTCGACACTGCCGCATTTGCGACCGGCGTCGCGCGCGGCGAAACGCTGGGCGAAGCGGTGAACTTCGCGCGGCGACTCCAAGCCACGCCCGCCAACGACATGACGCCCACCCATCTTGCCCAAGAAGCGACCGACGCCGCCGCCAAGGTCGGCCTCGAGATCGACGTGCTCGACGAAGCGCGCGCGCGCAAAGAGGGTATGGGTTCATTTCTCTCCGTCGCGCAGGGCAGCGCGCAGCCGCCGAAGTTTATCGTGCTTACATACAAAGGCGATCCCGGCAGCAAAGAACTGCTCGCCATCGTCGGCAAAGGCATCACGTTCGACAGCGGCGGCACCTCTATCAAGCCCGCCGCCAACATGGAAGATATGAAGTACGACATGTCGGGCGGCGCAGCCACGATCGCTGCGCTCTTCGCCATTGGCAAGCTCAAACCGAAACTCAACGTCGTCGGTATCGTTCCGGCAACCGAAAACATGCCTGGCGGCAAAGCCACCAAACCCGGCGACATCTTCACCGCGATGAATGGCACAACCATCGAAGTGATCAATACCGACGCCGAGGGCCGCCTGGTGCTCGCCGATGGCCTCTGTTATGCCAACAAACTCGGCGCCACCAAGATCGTCGACGCCGCCACGCTTACCGGTGCCTGCGTCATCGCGCTGGGTCACGCCGCCAGCGCCGCCGTCAGCACGAACGACGCGTTCGCCGAAACGTTCCTCGCCGCAGCCAAGCCCACGGGCGAGCGCTACTGGCGCCTGCCGCTCTACGAAGACTACAGCACCGCCATGAAAAGCGACATTGCCGACTTGAAGAACACCGGCGGTCGCCCCGCAGGGACGCTCACCGCAGCGGCATTTCTCAAAGCGTTCGTTGGCGACACGCCGTGGGTGCATCTCGACGTCGCCGGTACCGCGTATCTCGATAGCGAAAGCGCGTGGCAGGCGAAAGGCCCCACCGGCACGCCGGTGCGCGCGTTCGTCTCGCTGGCGGAGGCCCTCGCGAGAGAATAATGTCGCACGACGAGGTTCGTCCCTACGAGTCGGCGGCGGTTCCCGCCGGCGTTCGCCGCGTTACCGCGGGCGCCATCAAGCGCCGCAAGGGAAAAACGCTCATTCCCATGGTAACGGCGTACGATGTCGCCTTTGCCCGCTTCGCCGAAGACGCGGGCATCGACGTCATTCTCGTAGGCGACAGTCTCGGCAACGTGGTCCTCGGCTACGACGAAACCACGCCGGTCACGATGGAAGAAATGCTCCATCACGCGCGCGCGGTCAGCCGCGCGACGTCGCGCGCTCACGTGATCGTCGACATGCCGTTTGGTTCGTATCACGTCAGCAACGAGGAAGCTCTGCGCAACGCGATTCGCCTCGTCAAAGAAGGCGGCGCGTGTTCGGTGAAGCTCGAGGGCGGCGCGCACGAAGCCGAAGCTATCCGCGCGATCACGTCCTGCGGCATCCCGGTAGTCGGTCACATCGGCGTCACGCCACAAACGGCCAGCCTCGGCCCTGGTTACAAAAAGCGCAACAACCTCGAACGCTTGATGAACGATGCCAAAGCCATGGAAGGCGCCGGCGCTTACGCGATCGTGCTCGAAGTGGTCGACTTCGATTTAGCGGGTGAAATCACACGCGCGCTCTCGATCCCAACCATCGGCATCGGTTCCGGCGCGCAGTGCGACGGCCAAGTGCTCGTCATGCACGACTTGCTCGGCATGTATCCCAATTCGCCGCCCTTCGCCAAACGCTACACAGAAATAGGAACCGCTACCGTCGACGCATTTAAACATTACGCCGAAGAAGTCCGCACCCGCAAGTTCCCCGAATAGCCAGCCGCCGCAGTAATGGCGGCGCCTGCAATGTTGGCCGCGCTAACGCGCGGCCTTCTCTTTCGCCATAATGTTGGCCGCGCTAACGCGCGGCCTTCTCTTTTTGTCATCCTGAGCGAGTGCAGCGCCGAAGGCGCGAAACGGAGTCGAAGGACAACAACGTCCAAGCTGTTGCGCTCGTCACTCATTTAAAACGAAGGCCGCGCGGTAGCGCGGCCAACATTAAACGCAGGCAACCACCGACCCTACAACGTAATACCCAAGCCCGCGTACGGTCCGTTGTATGTTGCATCCGACGGCGCGTCCGTCTTGTTCTTCAAGTTCTCACCCAGCCGACCGCGGCAGTCGCTCCTAGCGCTGCTGCGCCGGCGCGAACGGCCACGAGCGCGCGCGCAGCGCGATTGAGAGAAACACCACCGTGCCTGCAAGCAGCCACAGCATGCCGAGCGCGATGGGCCACATGCCCGTACTCAAAAACGCATACGCCCATCCCACTAACGCCGCAATCGCCGGCAACGGAAAGAGCCACATGCGAAACGGCGCGCGTTCGCCGCGCAGTCGCAATACGAACAACGCGATAATCTGCGCGATGCTGCCGGTAAGAATGCTCGCCGCGCTCAACACCGCAATCACCTCACCGAGCCCGAAGAAACAGCCGACGATCGAGATCGCCCCAATGCCGCCCAGCGCCACATGCGGAAAGTTCTTCGTCGGGTGCAGCCGTGCAAACCACGGCAAAAACGCGCCGTCGCGCGCGGCCGCAAACGGAACGCGGGCCGCTCCAACCAAATTGCCGTAGAGCGAGGCGAACGCCGTGACGAGAACCAGCAGCGTCACGCCGACCGCCGCGGCTGCGCCCCACGCGTGCGCGACGACCAGTGAGCCCACGAACTGGGACTGCGCAGTCGGCTGACCGGTTCGGTCCAAGAGCGTCTCCCAGCGAATACCGGAGAGCACTCCGACCTGCAGAAAAACGTATGCCGCCGCGACGATCGCAATCGAGAGCACGATCGCCCGCGGAATCGTTCGTTGAGGACGAATCACCTCTTCGCCCACCAATGCGACTTGCGCGTAACCGCCGTAGTCGTAGAGGGTGATAAAGAGCGCGCTGCCCAGTCCCGCCAACATACCCCACCCAAACGACGAGCGTCCGTGCAGCGCATGCAGCGCGAAGGCCTGATGCAGGTTACCGTGCGAGAATCCCGCGATCCCCACCAGCGCAAGTGTCACCACCGCCGCAACACCTAAGTAGCTCGCAACGTTCGCCACCACGGTAATCCGCCGATAGACCAATGCGATCGCAATCAAGCCGACCGCAACCGCAAGCGCGTGCGTCACGTTGGGATTCGCTGCAGCCGGCGGATACAGATACCCCGCATACTGCGCGAAGCCGATGTACCCGGTCGAAATCACCAGGCCGCTGCTCAAAAAGAACTGCCAGTTGAATAAAAACGCGAAGAGCTTGCCCCACCGGTGCGCGCCGAACACCTCGCGCAAATACGCATAGGTTCCCCCCGAGCCGGGATAACGCGAGCCAAGTTCGGCCCACACCAATCCGTCGCAGAGCGCCAGCAGCGCTCCCACGAGCCATCCCACCAACGCCAGCGGCCCAGCGAGTTGCGCCAGGACCAGCGGAATGGTAATGAGCGGCCCGATGCCGATCATCGTAATGACGTTGAGCGCGACGGCACCGCGCAAGTCGATGCCGCGAATCACCGCTGCGTCTTCATTCTTGCCTCACCGCTTCGGATTCCGACCGGCGCTCTCCCGGCATAGCGGGGCGCATGGAGGGCCGCCCGGCGGGGTAGAACGCCGGCATGAACCTACGCAATGCTTTCGGCGCGTTCGCTGCCAAGGTTAACGGCTTCGCGTCATCTCCGGCTGCGACCGCATGCGCCTTCGTGCTCGTTCTCGTCTGAGCGCTTTTCGGGCCGGCGACGCACTACTCCGAAAGCAGCGCGCAACACGCGTAAATTGGTACGCGCCCACGCGTCGCAACGACGCGTGAGCGCGTGGAGCCTATATCCGCAAGCGCGGGTTAGTGGAAGGAAGCCAGTTTTACGCTGGTCGCGCCCAGCGCCTGGGCTAAGTCGTACATTGCCTGGTTGGTGATGCGGTGATAGTCCGCGTCGGCCACCGGGCCATACTTCGCATCGATGTCTTTCATCGTCTGGTCGTGGATCTTATGCGAGATCGTTCGGTCGAGCATATAGCCCGTCCAATATGCGCCCGCATCGGGACCAGACTTCGTGACGCCGGTCGTCACCAGCGCACTCGCTAAGGCATGACCCTTAAGCGGTGCCGCAGCCGGCAGTTTGATGCCCGCACGCTTGACTTGTTTGAGCGTATCGTTCACCGCGAAGTTCCACGTGGTAATCCACTGTTTCACGCGCTTGGAACCGTACTGTTTACTGAGTTTTCCGACTTCAGCCGTAATCAGCTTTGGGCCGCCCATCGAAATGAGCGATTTTTCGAAGCTAAAATGCGACGGACCGCCGCCGGACACGACAAAGGCAACCGTGGCCGCCAGGTTCGGGGCGCCATAGTACGCCTGACCGCCAAAGCGGTCCACGCCACTCTTCGACATCATGCTGCTGGCGCTCGCCCCTGCGGCTACCGCTGCAAACATGCCTGCCCCGGCGACTAGCGCCATGCATCTACGTGTAAAAACGTTCACATATCTCTCTTCTCTGCCCGTAGGGCAGTTATTTCAAATGGATTATTTCGCGTCGCGATTATGTTGACACAACGCTTCTACCCGAGCTTTGGATTGCCCAAGCAAGGAGGCGCCCGCACATAAGCGAGACTCGCTTGCTTTATGGCGACAAACCAGGTTCCTAGACGGGATAAACGCCAGTCAAACAGCCCAGGCACATCTCGGAACGTTTGCGCCCGGTTGCCTCGATCAGTGCGTCGAGGCTCAGGTAGCCCAGCGAGTCCGCGCCCGTCACCGCGCGCACTTCTTCTAACGTGTGATTCGCCGCAATCAGCTCGTCGTGCGACGCCATGTCCACACCCAAGTGACACGGATGCACGATTGGCGGCGACGTGACGCGCAAGTGTACCTCCGTCGCGCCGGCGGCGCGCAACAGCGATACGATGCGCGGTGTCGTGGTGCCGCGCACGATCGAATCGTCCACCACCACCACGCGCTGCCCTTGCAAATTTTCTACCACCGGATTGAACTTCAACTCCACGCCGCGGCTGCGCATGTTTTGATCCGGACTGATAAACGTGCGCCCGATATAGCGATTCTTGATCAAACCTTCTACATACGGCAACCCACACTCCGCCGCATACCCGATGCCGCCGGGCACCGCCGAATCCGGGACCGCCATCACCACGTCGGCCTCCGCCGGATGCTCGCTCGCCAGCCGCCTTCCCATCTCGTACCGCGCCATATAAATGGAGCGTCCGTAAAAGTGCGAGTCCGGCCGCGCGAAGTAAATGTACTCGAACATGCACAGCGACGGCTTCGCATCGGCCACCTCCACGCGCATCGATTCCACTACGCCCTCCGCGATGCGCACGATCTCGCCCGGCTCAATGTCGCGCACGAACTGCGCGCCAACGGTCTGCAGCGCGCACGTCTCCGAAGCAACCACCCAGCCGTCGTCGCCGTAACGGCCCAAACACAGCGGCCGCACGCCCCACGGATCGCGAAACGCGTAGAGCTCGTCGCGCGTGCACATTACCACCGAATACGCGCCGCGGGTGCGCGCCATCACCGTCGCAATGCGCTGCGTCACGCTGCCGCGCTCGCGCACGATCGCCTTCGCCATTACTTCCGAATCCGAGGTCGCGTCAAACGAAACGCTCTCGCCCAGCGACGCGCGCAGCTCGTCGGTATTCGTCAGGTTGCCGTTGTGCGCGAACGAAAACTCGCCGATCTCGGTGTCTTCCAGCAACGGCTGCGCGTTGAGAACGACCGACGAGCCCGTCGTCGAGTAGCGCGTATGTCCGACGGCGATGTGCCCGTGCAGCGCCGCGAGATCGTCTTCGTCGAAGATCGCGCCTAACAGCCCCATCTCTTTGTGCGAACGGATGGCCGTACCGTCGGCGGCGGCGATACCGGCCGATTCCTGACCGCGATGCTGCAGCGCATAGAGCGCAAAAAACGCCAAACGAGCCGCGTCGCGCCCCGGTGCAAAAACCCCCGTGATGCCGCACATGATTCACGCGGTCGTTTCGCCATCGCGCGACCGAATCCCGATGCCAGGCAAGAACACCGCCACGAAGCGACGAAGCGTCCCCTCGATGAGACTCCGGGATTTCGTCATCTGGGCATTGCTCGTCGCCGCGCTGTGCGCTCCAGCGGCGGCCCAAACGCCTTCACCGTCGCCCTCGCCGCCGCCGATCGCGGGGCTGCAGCCCACCACCGCAAAGCTGCCGCAAGTGCTCAAACTCTATGCGGCCGGCGAAGCAGCCGGGAAAACCGACGCCTACAACGTTCAGTGGTCGTTCTCCGAAAGCGGCCTCAAGGGCACGACTATCGGCATCTATGACGGCGACAACTACCGCGTCGACAACATCTCGGGGCCCTTTAGTTGGGCCGAGGGCAGCAACGACGGCGTGCAGTGGTATCAGAACCTCAACGGCTACACGATCGTCCAGCATGGCCTTCACAAGCTCGACACCGTCTCCGACGCGGCACTCAAAGATGCGGTCGCGGGCAAACCGTCGCCCAACGTCACCGTCGCCGGTCAGCTCAACGACGGCAAATCGTACGTGCTCGAAGTCGATCCGCCCAACGGCCGTCATCGTTGGATCACCATCGATGCCGCAAACGGCAACGTCACGCAGATCGTCGAGATGGTTGAAGGGCGCAAACAAACCATCACCTACGACGACTACCGTACGGTAAAAGGCGTCACGCGCGCGTGGCACGTGCACGCATCCGACGGGCGAGTGGTCAACGACTACGACGCCAAGATGACGGCGTTTGTGCTCGCGAAGCCGGCGAACCCCGGCATCTTCGCCGTTCCGCCGGATCGACGCGTCGTCGTGCAGTTCCCCGCCGGTAAAACCATCGTGCAGTTGCCCGCGCAAGTCGACGAAGGACGCGTAATCGTGCGAGTCGTCATCAACGGCCGCGGACTCGACTTTCAACTCGACAGCGGCTCTTCCGACATCGTCCTCGATACGGCGGTCGCCCAACAGCTCGGCTTGAAGTCCTATGGTACGCGTACCGGCGACACGGCCGGCTCGTACTCCGCGCAGCGCGCCATGGTGCCGAAGATGTCGATTGGCGACATCACGATGAGTCACGTCGCCATCGTTACGCTGCCCTTCACGCGGCAGCAGTCGGTCTCCACCAACGTGGTCGGCCTGCTGGGGTACGACTTCATCGCCGGCGCCGTCGTGCACATCGACTACCACGATAAAAAGGTCGAGGCGATCTATCCCGCCTCGTTCGCGCGCCCCACGGGCAAACTCGCATTTTTGCCAATCGTGCTCGACGACCGCGTGCCCGACATTCAAGGCGGCGCCGGCGGCATTACCGATTCGCACTTCATTCTCGACACCGGCGACGATCTCACGATGATCTTCGCATCGTTCGCCAAAGCCCACCCCGACGCCACGAAAGATAACGGAAAGCTCGAAGATGTGTATGGTAACTTCGCCGACAGCGTACGCGGCGTCGGCGGCAGCTTCTCCGTTCAGCCGTCATCGGTCAAAGACTTCCAAGTCGGCCCGCTCAAGTTCAACTACTGGACGCTGCTCGTGGGCCATAGCCCGGCATCGTTCGAAGGCGACGACGGCGCCGGCCTGATCGGCCAGGACTTTCTTGCCTATTTCGACTTGTATCTCGACTATCCGGATTCCATGGTCTATCTCCAGCCGACCAAAGAATTCTTCCGCGACTTTTACAAGTAAAGATCGCGCCGCGTAGCCGGAATGTCCACGCTGCCGTCTGGCCGCGGTTTCGCCAAGAGCGATTGAAACAGGCCCATGCGGCCCGAACGGAATCCTTGCGCGCTACCGGCCATGTACAAGCGCCACGCGCGATAGCTCTGCTCGTCGGCAGCGGCCACCGCCGCGTCGTGATTGCGTTCGAGATTCGAGACCCACGCCCGCAACGTGCGGGCGTAATGTTCGCGCAAGTTCTCCACGTCGCGCACTTCGAAGCCCGCGCTTTCGGCCACGCGCAACGCATCGGAGACCGCCACCAGCTCGCCGTCGGGGAAGACGAAGCGCTCGATGAAGCCGCTCGCGCGCCCGCCTTTACGACCGGGGCTCTCGTCCGCAATACCATGATTCATGAACAGCCCGCCAGGCTCTAGCAGCGCGTGCGCGGTAGCAAAATATTCCGGCAGCTTCGCGCGCCCCACATGTTCGAACATGCCCACGCTCACGATTTTGTCGAACGACCCGCGTGGCAGCTCTCGATAATCGAGCATCTCCACGCGCACGCGGTCTTGTAAACCCGCGGCCGCAATACGCCGCTGCGCCTCATCGTACTGCGCGCGGCTGAGCGTCACGCCCAGCGCCCGTGCGCCGAACTTCTGCGCTGCGCGCAGCACGAGCCCGCCCCAGCCGCAGCCGATATCCAACAGCCGCTCGCCTTCGCGCAAGCGAACCTTGCGCAAGATGTGATCCATCTTCGCCAGTTGCGCGTCCGCGAGATTATCCACGCCGTCATCGTAATACGCGCACGAATACGTCAGTTCTGGATCCAGAAACGTTCGGTAGAACGCCACCGGCTGATCGTAATGAAACCCAATCGCGGCGCGGTCGCGCTCGCGCGAATGCACGCGCCCGTGCAGCGACGCTTCGCGCAGCGGTGGCAGCGGCGCCTTCGGCAGTCGCATCGCCAATGCCGCAATGCGTAGCTGCTTCGCTTTATTCGATCGCTCGAGCGCGCGATACAGCTCGTCCACCGAACTCTCTACGTCCCCCTCGCACTCCAGCAGCCCCGCCGCAAACGCGCGCCCCGCGTTTAAATCCACCGGCGGCCGAAACGCCATGTGCAGCGAACCCGGATCCGTCACGCGCAGCGTAAAGCGCGACTCTGCGGTCGCGGGAATCACCGTGCCGTCCCACAGCGCGATCGAAAAATCTCGTGCGTACGCATCGCCGAAGAGCGTCTGCAAGATCGCAACGACGGTTTCGCGCGCGTTCATACGCGTCCGATGTCGCTGCGAAACGAAAGCTCGCGCGTTCCTAACTTTGCCGCAATCACGCGCACGGCATCGTACGCACGGGCCCGCGCTCGCGGCGCATCGTCGCCGGTGCCCGTCACCGTCAACACGCGCCCGCCGCTCGCATCCACATGCGCGTCGTTCGCAATGCTGTTTCCCCAGAATGCCTGCGCGTCTTCGCCCACCGCAATGTCCGCGCTCAAGCCGCGCAACGGCGTCGATACGCGCGGATACTCCGGCGTCGCGAGCACTACCGCCGTACACGCGCGATCCGAAACGCGCGCCAAATTGGGATCCATCGCGCCGTCCGCAACGGAACGCAGTAACGCCGCAAAATCGCCCTCGATCAGCGGCACGATCGCCTGTGTTTCCGGATCGCCGAAACGCGCGTTGAACTCGATGACGTAGGGTCCGTCATCGGTCCACATGAGACCGCAATACAGCACGCCCACGTAGCGCTCGCCGTCCGCTTGCAGCCCGCGCAGCACCGGCTCCAGCACGCGTTCGCGCACCACATCCATCATATCGTCGGGAAACCCCACCGGCGGCGAATACGCGCCCATGCCGCCGGTATTCGGCCCCGTATCGTCGTCGCCGGCGCGCTTGTAATCGCACGCCGCCGCAAACGGTGCGATCGCGTTACCGTCGCACAACGCAAACACACTCACCTCGCGCCCCGAAAGACGTCGTTCTAACAGGACGTCCGTGCCGCCGCCCGGCACTCTCCCCGCGCCGTACCAATCGCTCAGCACTTCCAAGGCAACCGCAACGCTATCGCATACCGCCACGCCCTTGCCGCTCGCCAAACCGTCGGCTTTGACCACCACTCCGCCCGACCACTCCGTCAACGCCTTGCGCGCGCCATCGTGCGAATGCACCACGACTGCGCGCGCGGTCGGCACGCCATGTCGTTCCATAAAACGCTTTGCGAAAATCTTGCTCGTCTCCAAGCGCCCCGCCGAGCGGTCCGGCCCAAATACCGCCAAACCCGCTTCGCGTAGCCGGTCTCCAACGGCTGCCGCAATCGACGTCTCCGCCCCCAACACCACCAAGTCGACGCGTTCGTCAATAGCTCGAGCTGCAATCGCGCGCCCGTCCGTCGCCGAAGTCGTGCTCCAGTTCAAACCGCGAGAAGCCGTGCCCGCATTTCCCGGCGCGGCAAACACCGCCTCGCACGAGGCCGAGCGCAGCAACGCCCAAGACAACGCATCCTCCCGAGCCCCGGCCCCCACAACTAAAACACGCAAAATGTCAGCTCTTCTTTCTCTACCTGAATGATGGGCTTGCGGCCGGGCCTACACCCACCCGTCGGGGACTCTGACCCGAGCGCCTTTGACAGGATGTCATTATTTACAATAACAGGAGGCGCGAGGGCAGCGTAGCAGGAGCGAGCAGGATGTGAGCGACGAGCGACCCGGCGGGTGGGTGTAGGCCCGGCCGCAAGCCCATCATTCGCTCCCATCACTCCCATTCGACCGTAGCTGGAGGCTTAGACGTAATGTCGTACGCCACGCGATTCACGCCGGCGACTTCGTTCACGATGCGTGAAGAAATTCGCGCGAGCAGATCGTGCGGGAGTCGCGCCCAATCCGCCGTCATGCCGTCTTCGCTGGTGATCGCGCGCACGCCGACCAGATTCGCATATGTTCGTCCATCCCCCATCACGCCCACGGATTTCACCGGCGTCAGCACGGCGAAGTATTGCCAAGGTCGCAGATCCAGCGTCGCGGCCTCGATCTCGTCACACACGATCGCATCCGCCGCGCGCACGACTTCTAAGCGTTCTGCGGTAATCTCGCCGATCACGCGCACCGCCAGGCCCGGCCCCGGAAACGGCTGGCGCGCCACGATGTGCTCGGGCAGACCCAGCACGCGCCCCAACTCGCGTACTTCGTCTTTGAAGAGCGAGCGCAACGGTTCTACCAGCGAGAGGCGCATCTCTTCGGGCAGGCCACCCACGTTGTGATGCGACTTAATTTTATGCCCAGCTTTGCTCTGCGGCGTTTTGGATTCGATTACATCGGGATACAACGTGCCTTGCACCAGGTGTTTCACGCCCGGGATCTTCGCCGCTTCTTCCTCAAAGATGCGAATGAATTCATGTCCGATGATCACGCGCTTGCGTTCGGGTTCATCCACGCCGCGCAACGCCTGTAGGAAACGATCGCGCGCATCGATCGCCACCACGTTGAGATGCAGTACGTCGCGAAACGCTGCCAGCACCGATTGCGCTTCGCCTTTGCGCAGCAACCCGTGATCCACGAAGACGCAGGTGAGCTGCTCGCCGATCGCGCGCGCCACCAGCGTCGCCGCCACCGCCGAATCCACGCCGCCCGAGAGCGCGCAGATCACGTTGTCATGGTCAATGCTCGCGCGAATCTGCTCGACGGCGGTCTGCGCGTACGACGCCATCTTCCACTCGTCGGTAATGCCGGTCACGCCGCGCAGAAAGTTGCGCAGCAGCGCGCGCCCGCATTCGGTGTGCGCGACCTCGGGGTGAAACTGCACGCCATAGATCTTGCGCGTCGGATCGCCCATCGACGCTACCGCGCAGCGCTCGGTCGAAGCTAACGCGGAAAAACCCTTCGGCAGCGCGCACACCGAGTCGCCGTGCGACATCCACACGCGCGATCCCGGCTCCACGCCGGCAAACAACGCGTCGTCGGACACACTCTGCAGACGCGCCGGCCCGTACTCCGCCTGCTCCAGCTTTACCAACTCGGCGCCGAGTTTACGCGCGAGCAATTGCATGCCGTAGCAGATGCCGAAAATCGGCACGCCCGACGTCAACATTGCGTCGTCAATGTCGGGCGCACCAGGCAGTAACGTCGATTCCGGGCCGCCCGAAAAGATCAGGGCCGCGGGGTTGCGCGCGCGCAGCTCGGCCCACGGCGTATCGTACGGCACGAGTTCGCAGTAAATGCCCAACTCGCGCATCCGGCGCGCAATCAGCTGACTGTATTGCGCGCCGAAGTCCAGAACAAAGACGATGGCCAAGCGGTTATGCGCCGGCGGCTTTGGCGGCAGCGATCGCCGCGTCGTAGTTCGGCTCGTTGGTCACCTCGGGCACGATCTCGACGTATTTGATCGTTTTGTCTTTACCGATCACCACGTTCGCGCGCGTCAGCAAACCGAGCTCTTTAATACGCAAGCCGTACGCTTCGCCGAACTCGTGCGTGCGATAATCGCTGAGCGTACCAATGTCCGTCACGCCTTCCGCGCCGCACCAGCGTACTTGCGCAAACGGTAGATCCATCGAAACCACGAATGCCGCGACGTTCGAACCAAGTTCCGCAACGCGGCCATTGAACGTTTTCGATTCCAGCGAACACACGCTGGTGTCCAGCGACGGAACCACGATGAGCAGCGTCGCACGCTTGCCGCCGTCGGTCACGGTCTCCAGCGTTGCCGCCGACAAATCTTTTGCAGTCAGCGTAAACGCCGGTGCGGGTTGTCCGATCGTTAGCGCCGGTCCCGCCAGCGTCATGGGACTGCCTTTAAACGTAATAGCCATTCTGTTTTCTCGTTTCTCCTAGGTAAGGATCTCTTCGAGGCGGTTCGCGTCGCGCGCGAACGTCACTTCCATAGCTATGCGTTCGCCAACCGAAACGTCGCGCCCCCAGCGATAGGCCGAATACGGCGTATATCTAGTGCCCGGCGAACCCGGAATGCGCAGCGAAACGTCGTAACACACAAACTCTTTGGGCGGGCCGGCCGCAATAACGCACTGCAGTGCGAACGGCCCAATCACGCCCGGGGCGCTTGCCGCTTTTGTCGCAGCAACGAAGCGTTCGCCCATCGCGAACGCCGATTCCAGCATCGATTCGGTCAGCGTGGCTGCGATGTGCCCCGCTTCTTCCAGTCGCATCGGCACGTCGCGCACGGCGTCGAGCGACGACGGCGGCACGTTACGCAAGCCCTCCAAGTTCGTCTGGCGCCGCGTGTCGGTGCCCAGCAGTTCCAGCTCACCCAAGACTGTCGAGTAAAAGAAATTTAAGTTCACGGATGGCCCGAGCGCGTATTCTTCGATCACCGCGTCGGCCAAACCAGATTCCGCCAAGATGCCTTCGCGCACCAACCGATCCGCCGTTTTCCGATACTCGCTCGGCGACGAGCATAAAAAGAAGGCGCGCTCGAACGAGACTTTCGCGTGCGGCGCCTTCACGATTACCAGGCGATCGATGTCGCCCGGCGATACGAACTGCAGCGGGTGGCGCACGTTCGCTGCGCGCATCAGCGCATATTGATTGTTCGCCTCGTCGCGCTCTTCGGCGCGCAGCAGCGCGCGGTTGCCGAAGAATGGAATCTGCATCCCACGCTCGATCTCGTCGTACGAATAGCGCTGATGCAGATACACTTCGAACGAACGATTCGCAACGAATATCGCGTTCTGCGCAAAAAGTCGCTTCTGCACCGCCAGGTCCAGCACGTCGGCAAACGCGTCGAGCGGCAGCGTGGCATCCACGCATCCGCGTGCAATGCCCTCATCGCGGCGTAAATAATGTCGCGCATACGTCTGCTCGCGCCCTTTTGCCGTAACCACCAGATTGCGCAGTCCTTGAGCGCGCGCGCCAAACGCCACGTCCAGCGCCGAATGGCTGCCGATCGCGCACAACGTCAGGCAAGAACGATCATACGCCGCCAAGGCTCGCGCTACACTGGGATGCACGCCCCAATGGTACGACGGGGTTCCGAGCTTGTCTTGCCGCGGGTGACCCCGCTCGCTCCACGAAGATGGCTGGCGAGGGAGGCCACCCACGCGCGGCAACGGCATTGTGGGACCAGTCACCAGCGCAACCTCGGGCGGCACACTCTCGCCGGGCGGACCCGTGGGCATACTCACCACCGGCAACGTCAGCATGACGGTGCAGATCCGCTAATGCGGTGTCGCCGGCTTGATGGTAGGCGGCACGATTCTATTTGACAAGACGTGAGGCGTGATGACGACATAGAGGTTCGTATCCTGACTGCTCGTCGTGCTGTCGCGGAACAGCTGACCTAAGATCGGAATGTCGCCGATGCCCGGAACCTTGCTCAAGTTCGTGATATCGTTCTGCTGCAGCAGGCCGCCGATCACCAGCGAGTCACCGTCGGTCACGATCGCCGATGTTAGCTCTTGACGCACCGCGATCTCCGGCGCGTCTTGCTTGTAGCCGAAAATCGTGCTGACTTCCGCGAAGATGTGCGCCGTCACGCGGCCGTCGTCGGCGATGCGCGGCAGAATTTGCAGACTGACGCCGACGTTGATGTACTGCACCTGCGTCTGCAGCACCGACGATATGCCGCCCGGGAGCGTAATGGTATTGAATATCGGCACCGCTTCGCCACTGAGGATGGCGGCCTGCTGACCGTTGAGCGAAAGGATGCGCGGCTCCGCCAACACTTTTGCGTTGCCTTCATCTTCCGCGGCGTACAGCGATGCCCGAAATGCCGCGGAGGCATTGGGACGCCCACCGGTGCCCGCGTTGAAGGTCGCCGTCGCCAGCTCTCCGTTCGGAGAGAAATCCAGTCCCAAGTTGCGCGCGCCGGTCTGCGTCAGCTCGACGATCTGCGTCTCCAACACCACGCTGCGCGTCGGCACGTCCACGTCGGCAATGATGCGGCGATACTCCGCAATTTGCTCCGCATCGCCGGTCAGCACAACCGCGTTCAAACGGCGATCTACCGCGACGTGGTCGTTGAAGCGCACACCTTCGGGCGTATCCTTCGGCAGCAGACGGCCGGTGGGAATCGTCACGTAACTCGGCGACGCGACCTGCGGCGCACCGTACGAACTGGACGACATCGACTGCATTGGCGGCGGTGTCGAGAACGGCGACTGTGCGGTGAAATTATCGCCTGAAGACACCAACGCGCCCTGCACCAGCAGGCCCGCCACTTCGCTCACTTCCGCAAAACTCAGCGGAACAACCACCGTGCGGATAGCGCTCGGCGATAACGCTGCCTGCGTCGCTTCGCGCCGTTTTGCGTCGGCCTCGAAAACCGCTTCTTCGTCGCCCTTTACCGACGGCACGTGCACGATCAGCACGTTGCCTTCTTCCTCAATGCGGAGCTTTACGGCACGCACCAAGTCGATATCCAGTCGGATTCCGACCGCCGCGAACCGCGAAACGGAGCCCCCCGTCACCGTTCCGATCTTGCCGAAACTCTGCGCCACATGAGGACCGCGCGACGTCCGCGCCAAAACCACGTGCACCGACCGTTCGCCCGACCGAATCACCGACACCTCCGGTGCCGGCCCGTTAAAGGTAAGGCGAAAGGCAACACTGCCATCGTCCGCGGCCACGCCCTGCACAGATTCCAGCACGACGCCGTTCGCCGCCGCTACAGGCGCGGGCGCGACGGCGCCCGTCAAGAGCGAAAGGAGCAACGCAATCGCAAGGACGCAACGCATGATGGGGCGCGCTTCGCGAGAACCTAGCGACCGCCCTATCTCCACCCCCTGGGATGACAATACTCCGCTCGCGGCTAACCCCGGCCCCCATGGCATCCACGCTGCTCGTTCGCAACGCCGACCGCATCGAAACGTTCGACGATACGAACGCGTCGTTCGACAACGCTTCTATCTTCGTGCGGGGCAACGTCATTGAAGCGATCGGTCACGCCGGCGATCTGCCGCAAACCGCCGATCGCATTGTAGATGCGCGCGGCAGCATTGTGATTCCGGGCTTGGTGAATACGCACCATCACTTCTATCAAACGCTCACGCGCAATGTCCCCGGGACGCAAGACGCCAAGCTCTTCGACTGGTTGGAAACGCTCTATCCCATTTGGGCGCGCATGGATGCCGAGGCCATCCGCAGCGCCACAGCCGTCGCACTGGCCGAACTGCTCAAGTCCGGCTGCACCACCGCGTTCGATCACACGTACATGTGGCCCAACGGCGCACGCGTGGACGATCAAATCGAGGTCGCGGCGCAGATGGGCATGCGCTTTCACGCCTCGCGCGGCTCGATGTCGGTTGGACGCTCGCAAGGGGGCCTTCCACCCGATTCCGTCGTCGAAGACGAAGCCGCCATTTTACGTGATTGCGAACGCGTGATCGATTCCTATCACGACGCATCGCGCTTTGCGATGACGCGCGTCGTGCTGGCGCCCTGTTCGCCCTTTAGCGTCTCACCCGATCTCATGCGCGAAAGCGCCACGCTCGCGCGCGCCAAGGGCGTGCATTTGCACACACATCTCGCCGAAACGCTCGACGAAGAGAACTTTTGCATCGAACGTTTCGGGCGCCGTCCCGTGGAGTTAGCCGAAGATCTCGGCTGGGTTGGCAGCGACGTATGGCACGCGCACATGGTGCACCCCAGCGCCGACGAATGCGTGCGCTTGGGCGCTACGCGCACCGGCGTCGCGCATTGCCCCTCGTCCAACATGCGCCTCGCATCGGGCATCGCGCCGATCGGCGCAATGCTGCGCGCCGGCGTGCGCGTGGGCCTCGGCGTTGACGGCTCCGCGTCCAACGATCACTCGCATCTGCTCGACGAAACGCGTCAAGCGATGTTGCTGCAGCGCATGGGCACCGGCGATCCCGCCGCGCTCACCGCGCGCTCCGCGCTGCGGCTAGCCACGCGCGGCGGCGCCGAAGTCTTAGGTCGCGAGGATATCGGCTATCTGGCGCCCGGCATGGCCGCCGACATCGTCGGCTTCCGTCTCGACACCCTCGACATGGCCGGCGGCGCCGTCCACGACCCGCTAGCCGCGCTCGTCTTCTGCCGCCCCCCCGACACCAACTTCGCCATCGTAAACGGCCAAATAAAACGCGAACATGCCAACTTCATCAACCTCGACGTAGAGGCATTGGTCGAAACCCACAATAAAATCGCGCGGCGCCTACTCGCGTAAATGTCGGCCGCGCGCCGCGAGGTGCGAGGATGACCAGTGGCGCGTCTGCCGCCAACTGCCGTTGTACGATGGCGTATGCGCGTTTGCGGGCAGCGACGTTCGACATGTCGAGCGCGCTGTGTAACGCGGCATCTATCCTGGGCAAGCAGTAGCGCGTCAGCACCGGGTAGTTTTCGGTCTCGCAAAAATAGGTTACGAACGGCGCAAACGCCGCGCGCAGGCGTACGCGGACCGTGTACGGATCCGGCGCGGTAATCGAGACGACGCGATCGAAACCCAGGCGCGTCGGCACCGCGCTACGCGAATCCATCACGGCGCGTTACGTCGCGATCGGTGCCGCGCACGACATACGAGTAGATGAGCGAGCCCACTTCCTCCGATGCATCCCCCGTGATCAACAGCGGATCCAAACTCTGCGGTTCGGTCGCGTCATCAGGCGTCTACGGCGTGGATGGCGCTGGTGAGCGCTTCGCTTCGGCGATACGGATGGCGGTGAGGACAACTTCCGGCGTCATCGGCAAGTCGGAGACCCACGCGCCGGTCGCCGCATAAATCGCACACGCAACGGCGGCGGCAAACGGCGCTAGCGCCATTTCGGCGACGCCACGCGCGCCGTACGGACCGTTAGGATCGGCTTTTTCCAGAATGATCGGATACACTTCGGTCGGCATGTCGAGCGTCGTCGGCAGCAGGTAGCTGCTGAAGTACGGCGTGAGAATTTTGCCGTCTTTGCAGATCATGTTCTCGGTGAGAGTATATCCGACAGCTTGCGCGAGGCAGCCTTCGATCTGTCCCTCGACCTGCTGCCGGTTGATCGCCTTGCCGACATCGTGTGCGCTGACGATCTTGAGAATATGCACGTGCCCCGTGCGCGTATCTACTTCTACCTCGACGGCCTGCGACGTGAAACCGTAGCAGAAGTTCGGGGTGCCTTCACCCGTCACCGGATCGATCGGCGTGGTCGCCGGCGGCGCGAACGTTTTGGTGGCGCTCGCGCGTATGCGATCGTGATCGTCGGGGAAACGCAGCGCGCGCTCAGCGGTGAATGCCGCAAGCGCCGCAATCGATGCATCGTATGTCGCGCGCCCGCCCATAAACGTCATGCGCGACGCGGAAGCGCTCCCCGCATTGTCGGACGTCTCGGTATCTTCGGCCATGATCTCCACGCGCGCGAGCGGCACGTGCAATGTCTCCGCGCAAATTTGACGCAAGATCAAATGCGATCCCTGGCCGACATCGGCAGCGCCGATATGCAGTACCGCGCGCGCGATCTCACCGGGACCTTCCAACTCCACCGTTGCCGTCGCGCGGTCGGGATACCCAAACGAATACCCGACGTTCTTGATGCCGCTTGCAAAACCGACGCCGCGCTTCATGTATCCGGTTTGCGGCATCGAGAGGCCGCCATACCCTAAACGCGTGCGCGCTTCAAGCTCGCAGCGGTCGAGCACTTCGAGCGCTCCCACTCCGGGAGGCAGCGGATGATGCGTTGGCTCGATGCCGCCTTCGCGATACATGTTGCGACGCCGCATTTCCACCGGCTCGATGTCCAGCGCGGACGCGAGACGCGTTACCATCGACTCCGCAGCGAACTGCGATTGCGGGCCGCCAAAGCAGCGAAAAGCGCCGCACGGAACGTTGTTCGTATAGAGCACGTAACCGTCGGATTTGACGTTTTCGATTTCGTACGTGCCGCTCGAAAAGAGCGTTGCGCCCTTGAGGACCTCGCCGCTCGTGGACGCATACGCGCCGCCGTCGGCGAACAGCTCGTTTTGCACGGCGAGGATCTTGCCGTCGCGGCGCGCGCCCCACTTCATCCGCATCGTGTAGGGATGCCGTTTGTGGTGCGCGATAATGTCTTCGTCGCGGCTCCAGATCATTGCGGTCGTGCGTTTGAGCTTCCACGTGGCCAACGCTAAGAGCGGGGCGACGCTGAGATCTTCGCGACCGCCAAATGCGCCGCCGATCTTCGCATAGCGAATCACAACCTGGTCTTCCGGCAATTGGAAGATCGCGGCAATCTGGCGCCGATCTTCGTGCATCCATTGGCCGGCCGTTTCCACGACCAGCTTCCCGTCTTCATAATACGAAATGCCGGCGCTGGGCTGGAGATACGCGTGCTCCTGCCACTTCGTCGTAAACTCGCCTTCGAGCACCACGTCGCAGCGCTTGAACGCCTCATCCACGTCGCCTCGGCGAATGCGCACGTACTCGAGCACGTTCGAATCGCGCTCGTCGTGCACCAGTGGCGCATTTTCTTTCATGGCGGAGAGCGCGTCGGTCACGGCAGGCAGATCTTCGTACTCCACGTGCACGAGATGCGCAGCCTCTTCAGCGGCGTCCGCCGTTTTCGCAACGACCAGCGCGACGCGATCGCCGAAGAACCGGACTTTGCTTTCGCAGAGCACCGGCTGGTCGGCCTCGACCAAGCCGTACCGATTGTACGGAACGTCCTTGTGCGTCAGCACCGCGACCACCCCGGGATACTTCTCGGCCTGGGACGTATCGAGGTTGAGGATCTTCGCGTGCGCGCGCTGCGCGAAGACGACTTTCACTCGCAGCATGTCGGGCTTCACAAGGTCGGCGGGAAACGTCGCCTTGCCCAGCACCTTATCCAGTGCGTCGTGGCGCGGCTCGGATTTTCCAATCAGCGACATCAGACGTGCTCTACCACGGGCGTCGGCGCAGCTTTACTGCCGGTCTTGGCCCCTGCGTCAATCATCGCGTCGAGGATTTTGCGATATCCCGTGCAACGGCACAGATTACCGCTGATCGCGACTTGATGTTGCTCCAACGTTGCGTCCGGATGTTCTTGCAGGCTCTTAGCGCCTGCCATCAGCATGCCGGGAATGCAGAAGCCGCACTGCACCGCAGCGTTGTCGATGTATGCCTGCTGCAGCGGATGCAGCCGATCGCCGTCGGCCAAACCTTCGATCGTGGTCACCGACTTGCCGTGAATTTGCGGCGCCGGCGTCAAGCAGCTCATCACCGCTTGCCCGTCGATCCATACCGTGCATGCGCCGCACTCGCCTTCGGCGCAGCCTTCTTTCGAGCCGGTGAGTTCCGCGTCTTCGCGCAGCGCGTTGAGCAGCGTCTTGGTCTGCGCGTTTTCGAGCACGCGCTCTTCGCCGTTGATCGTCGCGCGAATCGCGCCGTCAAACGGCAGTTCTTTGGCGGAACGCTCGCCGGTATCTAGCAGTACCGGATCCGACGTGAGCCCATGCGTGCAATCGTTGCGCACGATCCGCTGCAGGCATTCTTCGATATATACCACCACGGCATCGCGACGATACTCCTTCGAACCGCGCACGTCGCCGATGGGGGCGATCTCGCTTAAGCCCAGTTGCGCGGCGCGTGCGATCGTCGCCTCATCGAGCGGCTTGCCTACTAAAAACGCTTCGGTCTTGGGCAAGCGTATGATGGTCGGAGCGACGCATCCCAACGCAATCGCCGCTTCGGCGACGCGGTCGCCGTTGAAGCGCACGCGCGCGGCGGCGCTAATGACGGAAATCGCCTGCGCGCGGCGCAGACCCATTTTCAAAAACACACCGCGCGATACGGCGTCGAGCGCGCGCACGCGAATGGCGGTGACCAGTTCGTCGGGCTGCGCGACGGTCGAACGAAATCCCGTGAAGAACTCCGCAATGTCCACGCTGCGTTCGCCGCGCGCACTGCGCAGGACGATTGTCGCACCCAACATCACCAGCGGTACGATGGTGTCGTTGGCCGGCGATGCGGTGATGACGTTGCCCGCCAGCGTTCCCCGCGCGCGTATCTGTGGCGCGCCGACTTCGACGCACGCCTGCGCCAGCGGCAGCAGCGCTTCGCGGCAAGCGCGCGACGCGATCACGTCGTTGTGCGTGGCGAGTCCGCCGATCGCGATCACGTCGCCTTCGCGACGGATGCCGCGCAGTTCGTTGAGCGCGGTGATGTCGATGAGCGTTTTCGTGGGCTTTACGCCGCGCTGCAGTTCCACCAGCACGTCGGTGCCGCCCGAAACCACGCGAGCGTCGGCTCCGTACTCGCTCAGTAACTGTAATGCCTCGCCCAAGGAAACGGGCCGACGATAGCTTGACCACAACATGAGGGTGACATACTTCTTGCGTTGAAGCCTACAATCCCGTGTTAGAGCTACTCGCAACGATCTGCGCCTGGCAGCGCGAGGGTCACGATGTCGCACTCGCCACGCTGGTAGCGGTGAGCGGTAGCGCGCCGCGCGATCCCGGCGTGGCCTTCGCCGTCTGCAGCGACGGACGGCTTGCAGGCTCGATCTCCGGCGGCTGCGTGGAATCGGCACTCTTCGAAGAAGCGCAGGAAGTACTGCGCGCGAAGCGCGCCCGAGCCGTCGAATACGGGCTCTCCGACGACGACGCGCAGGCCGTCGGACTCACGTGCGGCGGGCGGTTGCGCCTGCTCGTGGAGCCGCTCGACGCCGGGTTCTGCGCGCGCGTGGAAGCCGGACGCGATCGCGTGCTGGCGCTCGTATTGCGCTTGGATGCCGGCGGCATCGGCGCGCGCATGGCCGTTTTTGCCGACGCCATCGTCGGCACCCTGGGCAATACCAAACTCGATGACGCCGCCGCAACCGAAGTGCGCGATGGCAGCGCGATCGTGGAGCCACACCTGCGCACGTACGGCGAAGCCGGCGAACCGCACGGCAACGTGGAGGTTTACGTCGAGCGCATCGCGGCACCGCCCGAAATGTACGTGTTCGGCGCGATCGATTTTGCCGCTGCGATGGTACGCGTCGGCAACCTGCTTGGCTATCACGTCAGCGTGTGTGACGCGCGCCCCGCTTTCGCAACGCTTCAGCGTTTTCCGCATGCCGCGCGCGTGATCGTGCAGTGGCCCGATGAGTTCCTCAAATCTGCGCCGATAGACGAACGTACGGCCATCATCGCGCTTACACACGACGAAAAATTCGACATTCCGTTGCTCGCAGCGGCAATTCGTTCGCGCGCCGGCTATGTAGGCGCCATGGGCAGCCGCGCCACGCACGAACGACGTCTGCAGCGACTGCGCGACGACGGCGTCGCAGAAATCGAACTTGCGCGCCTCAGCGCACCCATCGGCCTCGACATCGGCGCGCGCACGCCTGAGGAGACAGCCTTGGCCATCGGTGCCGAGATCGTCGCTCAACGCAACGGGCGCCCCGGCGGCCGCCTCACCGGAGGCGCGGGCACGCTGCGAGGCCGGCCCCCAATCGCGCAACCGTCATGGTAAGCGAACGTCCGCAGGAGCGGAGTCGAACCACGTTCACCGCAGTCGTGCTGGCGGCCGGATCTTCCAGCCGCATGGGAACGCAGAAGCTCCTGCTCGATGTCGGCGGCCGCGCCATGCTGGCTCGCGTGCTCGACGCCTGCGCCCACCTACCGACCGTCGTCGTGGTGAGTCCCCAGGTTCGTTCGCTGCTCGATGCTTTTCCGGGCGTTCGGACCATCCTTAACGAGGAGCCCGAGCGTGGTATGGCGCACTCTCTTCGCTTGGCCGACGCAACCATCGCTCCGAGCAACACGCTCCTCGTGCTTCTTGGCGACAAGCCGCTGATACACAGCGGCCTGATTGACATTGTTCGCCATGCCTGTATCGGTGCAGACGTCTGCTTTCCGGTCCACAATAATGTAGGCGGCCATCCGGTCGCACTCTCACCCAAAGCTCGTTCGTTCCTAGTCGCCGTACCCGACGGCGACTCTCTGCACGCTCTGCGCGACCATCCCCAGCTGGCACGTCGACCCATTGCGCTCGGCGACCCCGGCGCTTATGCCGATGTTGATGACCCCCAGGCGCTACGGGAAATCGAACGGTATTCGTCACAATAAGGACATCACCATGGAAGCTCCCGCTGTAGTAAAGACTGTCGGGCATTTCGTCGCTGGTTCGTTCGGCGATGGTGCCAATTCCGCGCGTCACGGCAACATCTATAATCCCGCCACCGGCGAGGTGCAGGCGCACGTGGCATTTGCCGATCAAAGAGTGATCGACGACGCCGTCGCCTCCGCCAAAGCGGCCTTCGGCCGCTGGCACACGCTGCCGCTGGGCCGCCGCGCCGAGGTGCTCATCACCTTCCGCGATCTGGTCAAGAAGAACGGCGACAAATTCGCCGAGATCGTCTCGAAAGAACACGGCAAGCTAGTCAGCGATGCCGGTGGTGAAGTCGCGCGCGCGCTCGAGGTTATCGACTACGCATTCGCGCTGACGCATCACATGAAAGGCGAGCTCTCCGAGAACGTTTCTACGGGAGTCGACACGTACTCCATCCGCCAAGGGCTGGGCGTCTGTGTCGGCATCACGCCGTTTAACTTTCCGATGATGGTGCCGGTGTGGATGTTTGCGTCGGCAATTGCGTGCGGCAATTCGTTCATTCTTAAGCCGTCCGAGCGCGATCCCTCGGCATCGCTGCTGATGGCCGAGCTCTGGCAGCAGGCCGGTCTGCCCGACGGTGTCTTCAGCGTCGTGCAAGGCGATAAGTTTGCCGTAGATGCGTTCATCAATCATCCCGACGTCGCCGCCGTCTCGTTCGTCGGTTCCACGCCGATCGCGAGGTACGTGTACGAAAACTCTGCCAAAAACGGCAAACGCGTTCAGGCGCTAGGCGGCGCGAAGAATCACATGGTCGTCATGCCCGATGCCGACATCGACGCCGCCGCCGATGCGCTGGTTTCGGCCGCCTACGGTTCGGCCGGTCAGCGCTGCATGGCAATCTCCGCGTCCGTTTCCGTCGGCGAAGCCGGCGATCTGCTCATGGATGCCGTGCGTAAGCGCATCAAAGCGCTCAACGTCGGCCCCGGCAGCGATGCCAAGAACGATATGGGCCCGGTCATCACCGCGGCCGCCCGTCAGAAGGTCATCGACTACACCGACGCCGGTGTCAAAGAGGGCGCCAAACTGCTCGAAGACGGCCGCGCGTTGCGCGTGCCTGGCTACGAGAACGGCTTCTTCGTCGGCCCCACGCTCTTCGACAACGTCACAACCAACATGTCCATTTATACGGAAGAGATCTTCGGGCCGCTGCTCGTGAACCTGCGCGCCGACTCGCTCGAAGAAGCTCTGGCCATCATCAACGCTAACCCATACGGCAACGGCACGTCGATCTTCACGCGCAGTGGAACAGCCGCGCGCCGCTTCCAGAGCGAAGTAGAAGTCGGCATGGTCGGCATCAACATTCCGATTCCGGTGCCGGTCGGCTATTACTCGTTCGGCGGATGGAAAGCATCGCTCTTCGGCGATCTGCACATCTACGGCGAGGACGGCTTCCGCTTCTACACGCGCGGCAAGGTCGTGACGTCGCGTTGGCACGACGCCAACGCGGGCATGAACTTCAACTTCCCTTCAAACCACAAGTAAGGACGCGTCCGGGCGGGTCCGGGCCATCTTCTTTACTACTCTCCTATAGGTTTACAGTATGGATGCCAAGCAATTCCCGGGAGCGCCGTTAAATCCGCCGCTCTCCGATCTCGAAGTTTCCATTGAAGCCAACCGCTGTCTGTATTGCTACGATGCGCCGTGTATGCACGCGTGTCCGACGCACATCGACATTCCCGGCTTCATCGAGCAAATAGCCGACGGTAATCTTACCGGCAGCGCGCGCACCATTTTCGACTCTAATGCCATGGGCGCGTCGTGCGCGGCCGTGTGCCCGGTCGAAGTGCTGTGCGAGGGCGCGTGCGTGTACAACGGTGAGGACACGCCGATTCGCATCGGCGATCTGCAGCGTTACGCCACCGACGCGCTCCGCGAAAGCGGCGAGAAGCTCTACACCGCGGGCGAGCCGACCGGCAAGAAGGTCGCCATCATCGGCGGCGGCCCGGCCGGCCTCTCCGTCGCGCGCGACCTGTTGCGCTTCGGCCACGCCGTTACGATTTTCGAGGCGAAAGACGAACTGGGCGGCCTGAACACCTATGGCATCGTTCCGTTCCGCTTGCCCAAAGAAGTTGCGATATGGGAGGCGCAACAGGTCGTCGATCTGGGCGCAACGGTGAACACCGGCGTGCAAGTCGGCTTGGACGTGACCATCGAAGAGCTCGTCAAAAACTATAACGCCGTCGTCTTGGCATGCGGCATGGGGCGCGTGCCCACGCTGGGCGTCGAAGGCGAAGAGTACATCATCGACGCGCTCGAACTGATCGAGAACGCGAAATTGGGTCGCCCCGTCCCCGAACTCGGCGATCGCGTGATCGTTATCGGCGCTGGCAACACGGCCGTCGACGCGCTCACCTGCAGCAAACGCTTGGGCTCCGAGCGCGTAACGTGCTTCTATCGCCGCGGCGAAGAGGCCATGACCGCATACGAGTTCGAGTACACGTTTGCCAAACAAGAGAGCATCGAGTTTCGCTGGTTCTCCGCCCCCAAGCGCGTAATTACCGAAAACGGCAAGGTGTCAGCGATGGAATTCGTGCGCACGACGCTGCGCACCGGCGATCCGCGCGGCAACCTCGACGTCATTCCGGGCAGCGAATACACGGTGCCAGCTACGGCCGTTATCAAAGCCATCGGTCAGAGCCGCTTGCTGGACACGTTCGATAAGCTGGGCATCGCACACGACGACGGTGTCGTTCGCGTGAACGACGCCTTCGAAACCTCGCGCGAAGGCGTGTTCGCCGCCGGCGACTGCATCTTCGAGAAAGGCTTCCGCGAAGCGTCAGTCGTCGAAGCGGCGCAGCAAGGCAAACTCGCGGCGCGCACGATCGACGCATTCCTGTATCCCGACCGCCCGCGTGAAGCAGAACGCGAAATTCCCGATCTCATCCCCGCCGGACACGAAGGACACCGACATGGCTGATCTTACGAGCAACCTCGCGGGCATCAAGAGCCCGAACCCCTTCTGGCTAGCGTCCGCGCCGCCGACCAACAGCGGCTACCAGGTGCTGCGCGCGTTCGAGGCCGGCTGGGGCGGCGTCGTATGGAAGACGCTGGGCACGCCCATCACCAACGTGACGTCGCGCTTTGCGGGTTACAACTACGGGCAGCACCGCATGGTCGCGATGAACAACATCGAGCTCATTACCGATCGTCCGCTCGAAGATAACCTGCGCGAGATCGCCGCCTGCAAAAAGGCGTTTCCGGATCGCGCGATCGTCGCATCGCTGATGGAAGTCTGCGAACGCGACGCGTGGCACGAGTTGGTCAAGCGCGTTCAAGAAGTCGACATCGACGGTTTCGAGCTCAACTTCGGTTGCCCGCACGGCATGAGCGAACGCGGCATGGGTTCGGCGGTCGGGCAGCATCCCGATCTCATCGAAGCCGTTGCGACGTACGTCAAAGAAGTCGCGCGCGTTCCCGTCATCGTCAAACTGACGCCCAACATTACCGACATCCGCTTCGGCGCGCGCGCTGCGGCCCGCGGCGGTGCCGACGCCATCAGCATGATCAATACGATCAACAGCATCATGGGCGTGGACATCAACACGTGGAAACCGATGCCCCAAGTGGACGGTATGTCCTCACACGGCGGGTACTGCGGTCCCGCGGTCAAACCGATCGCGCTCAATATGGTCAACGACTGCGCTCGCGATCCCGAAGTGCAGATTCCGATCTCCGGCATTGGCGGCGTCGAGAAATGGGAAGACGCAATCGAGTTCTTGCTGCTGGGTGCCAGCAACGTGCAAGTCTGCACCGCAGCCATGCATCACGGCTTCCGCATCGTGCGCGAGATGACCGACGGGCTTAACGACTACCTCAACAAGCGCGGCATCGCGTCGGTTGGCGAGTTGGTCGGCAAATCGCAAAACACGATCACGACGTGGAACAACCTCAACCTTAACTACAAGCTCGTGGCCGAGGTCGATCAGGATCGTTGCATCCACTGCAACAAGTGCTACGTCGCCTGCGAAGACGCCGCGCACCAATGCATCGACCGCGTGCTCAATCCGGTGACCGGCCAAAAGGACTTGATCGTTGACGCAGACCATTGCGTGGGATGTAACCTTTGCGCCATGGTCTGCCCGGTCGATTGTATCGACATGATCGAAATCGACACCGGCCTCCCCCCCGAATCCTGGAAACAACGCAGCGCCGCCCTGTCATCCTGAGCGAAGCAAGAGTGGCGCGCAGCGCCACGGTGCGAAGTCGAAGGACAACTACCAGTCAAATGCACCGTAAGGAGTAGTCAGTGGGAACGATAATCCGCGGCGGCACGGTCGTCACCGCAACCGATACCTACCACGCCGACGTGTTGCTCGAAGGCGAAACGATCGCCGCGATCGCGCAGCACATCCCCGACGGTTCGCACCAGATCGTTGACGCGAGCGACGCGTATGTTTTTCCAGGCGGCATCGATCCGCATACGCATTACGACATGCCGTTCGGTGGCACCGTAACGGCGGACGACTTCGAAACCGGCACGCGCGGTGCGGCGATGGGCGGCACCACCACCGTCATCGACTTCGCACTGCACACGCGCGGTGATTCACTGCTCAACGCCTACAACACGTGGCGTGAGAAAGCGGCCGGCAAAGCGACCATCGACTACGCCTTCCATCTCACCATCGCCGACGGCCGCGAAGAGACGATGGCCGAGATCCCCAAGATGATCAACGAGTACGGCGTTAACTCGTTCAAGTGCTTCATGGCCTACAAGCACGTGCTCTACGTTGACGACGAAACGATCTTTAAAACGCTGCAGACCTGCCGCGATCACGGCGGTTTGGTGCAGGTACACGCCGAGAACGGCGACGTGATCGAAGTCACGACGAGACAGGCTCTAGCCGAGGGCAAGACCGAGCCCAAGTGGCACGCGCTTACGCGCCCGGTGGAATGCGAGGGCGAAGCTACTCATCGCGCCATTCGCTTAGCCGAAATCGCCGGCGCGCCGCTCTACGTGGTACACGTGACGTCAGCCATGGCAGCCGACGCCATCAGCGACGGGCGCAAACGCGGCCTGCCGATCTATGGCGAAACCTGTCCGCAATACCTCGTCTGCGACAGCAGCGACTACGAACGCCCCGATTTCAAAGGCGCCATGTACGTCATGTCGCCGCCGATCCGCGATAAGTGGAACCAGCAAGTTCTGCTGCGCAAACTCAAGAACGGGGAACTGCAGACGTTCGGCAGCGATCACTGCTCGTTCAACATGTGCGGCCAGAAAGAACTCGGCAAGCACGACTTTTCCAAGATTCCCAACGGCGCACCGACCTCCGAAGACCGCATGTCGATCCTCTACGAGGTCGGCGTCAATCGCGGCGTTCTCGGTCTCAACAACTTCGTTGCAGTCGGCTCCACCAACGCGGCCAAACTCTTCGGCCTCTTCCCGAAGAAGGGCACGATCGCCGTCGGCAGCGACGCCGACATCTTGGTCTGGGATCCCAAAGTCAAGCGCACGATCTCCAGCAAGACACACCACATGAACGTGGACAACAACATCTTCGAAGGCATGCAGATCGAAGGCTCGCCGCGCTACGTCTTCTCGCGCGGCACCATGGTCTCCGACGGCAAGAACTTCCTCGGCAAAAAAGGCGCCGGCAAACACACCAAAAGCCAACCCTTCCACCCCGTCGACCTCTAGTCGCCTCCGTCTCGTCATGGTGAGCGAAGTCGAACCACAACTACTCACGTCAAATAGCCCGCCGACCTCTAGCCCCCGCCTCGTCATGGCGAGCGAAGTGAAGCGAAGTCGAACCACAACTACTTACGATAAATAGTCCCCGTCACGCGCTAGGAGCATTACAGTGGAATCCAAAGTTACCATCGGCCTGGTTCAGGCGCACCACGACACCGAGGGCGGCAAGCCGGTCGAGGAGCACAAGAAGGTCGCCATCGACAAGCACGTCAAGCTGATTCGCGAAGCGAAACAGAAGGGCGCGCAGATCGTCTGCCTGCAAGAGATTTTCTACGGACCGTACTTCTGCACGGAGCAGACGGCGAAATGGTACGATTCCACCGAGCAGATCCCCAACGGCCCCACGACCAAACTCATGCAAGACTTGGCCAAGGAACTCGGCATCGTGCTCGTCGTTCCGATGTACGAAGAAGATTTCGCCGGCGTGTACTACAACACGGCCGCCGTCATCGACGCCGACGGCAAGTATCTTGGCAAGTACCGCAAGCATCACATTCCGCAGGTGCAGGCCGGGCCGCCCGGATGCGGTTTCTGGGAGAAGTACTACTTCCGCCCCGGCAACCTCGGCTATCCGGTGTTCGATACCGCGTTTGCGAAAGTCGGCGTGTACATCTGCTACGACCGTCACTTCCCCGAAGGCGCGCGCGCGCTCGGCCTCAACGGCGCCGAGATCGTTTTCAACCCGTCGGCCACCGTCGCCGGTCTCTCCGAGTATCTTTGGAAGCTCGAGCAGCCCGCGCACGCAGCCGCTAACGGCTACTACCTCGGCGCGATCAATCGCGTCGGCAAAGAAGCGCCCTGGAACTTCGGCGAGTTCTACGGTCAGTCGTATCTAGCCGATCCGCGCGGACAGATCGTCTCGATCGGCAGCCGCGATAAGGACGAAGTCGTCATCGGCGTCATGGATCGCGACGTCATTCGCGAAACCCGCAACACCTGGCAGTTCTACCGCGACCGCCGCCCCGACTCATACGGCGACTTAGTCAAGCAATAGTCCACGCAGGTGCTCACTACGAAGAGGGCCGCGCAAACGCGCGGCCCTCTTCGTAGGCAAAATCGCCTTCCTAATGCTATGATACGCGGGACTTCGGAAGCTTGGAGGCGTGCGCATGGTTCGTTCCGCTCCTGTATCGGGTCGCTTTTTTGCCGCCTTGGCCATCCTTGCGGGCCTGGCGTGGTGCGTGTACGCCAACTACGTCATGAGTCTGGTGTCGGGGACGTGGGGCTTCTCGGGCTACACGCCGCACCACGATGAGCGCATCATGAACGTCACGCGCGTTCAACCGCACTCGCCCGCGTCTGCAGCCGGCATCAGACCCGGCGATGTCGTGTATTCGCCCACCTTGCGCAATATGCTCGTCGACCCCACGAATGGTGAACGCTTAACGTTTATCGTCTCTCGCCCCGGCGTTTCGCGTTCGATAACGCTCACTGCAGCGCGCTGGGTCTATCCACTCTATTGGACCGAAAACGTCCTGTTCGCGTGCGAGGTGCTTTCCCTGCTGCTAGCGCTGCTGCTCGTGCGGCGTAGTTGGAACAATCCCGCCGCGCGGGCGCTTACCTTGTATCTCATCTGCCAAGCCGTCACGCTCGCGCCGATTTACAGCAACGTAATCTACCGTTACGCCCACCCACTGACTGTGTTCCTCATTTTCGCTGGCTACGCCGGTCTTATCCGTTTCAGCAGCATCTATCCTCCGCAAGCCCGGACCTCGCGTATTCGGTACGTCTTCGCGTTTTGGGCGCCCGCAGCCGTCGCTGCTGCAGGCGTCGTTTTCCTCGTCAATGCAGCAACCAGTCTTTGGTTCTCGTTCGAGTTCGCCACCGTAGCGCAGTACCGTTATGCTGAGTTGCTGGCTGCCAATGTTCTGCCGATCATCGGTCTGATCGGCGGACTGATAGTTGGGACGATTTCCGAACAGAAACGCTTGATCGTGCTTCTCGCGTTCTTCCTTATAGGAATTTCTGGACCGATCGCTTACGACATCATTTTGGCGCATTCGACGATCGCGCCGTACACGCTTCGCCCGCTCTTGGCTACGCTAGTGATCACGTACGCGGGCTTCGCCTACGTCATTCTCCGCCACCATCTCTTCGACATCGGGTTCGTGCTCAATCGCGCGACCGTCTACGCCGTCCTTACGATCGTCTTGGTTCCGATCTTCGCGCTGCTCGAATGGCTGGCTGAAGTCTACGTTTCCGGGCAGAGCCGCACGGAGAACCTGCTGATCCAAGGCGGCATCGTCATCGTGCTCTTCGCCGTGATGCGCTGGCTGCACGAACATACGGAGCATTTTGTCGACACGATGCTCTTTCGCACGCGCTATGAAGACGAAGTGGTCCTGCGCGCTTTCGCGCGGCAGGTCGTCTTCATGACCGACGCGCGACCCGTATCGGAGAAAGCCGTTCTCCTCGTCCACGGGCGCTCCGATGCGTCGTGGGTTGCGCTGTATACGAAAGACGAAACCGAAACCATGTATCGTCGGAGCGCGAACGCCGGGGAGTCTAGCGCGCCCGATGAGATCAACGAAAACGATTTCTCCGTAACGGCGATGCTTGCCGACCGCGCGCCGATCGATCGCCCGCGTTATTCGGCACTGCAGGAAGCCCTCGTGCTGCCGTGCATCGCGCACGCCAAACTCGTCGGCTTCTTGGCCTGCGGCCCCAAACACGGCGCCGAATCATACGCTCCAGACGAACGCGAAGCGCTTGCCGAAGTAGCCCGCGCCATCGGCATCACCTTCGACGCCCTCCGCATCGCGTCGCTGGAACGAGAGGTCGCGCGCCTACGCGAAAGGGCGCCGGGAGGCTCTCTGCCAATAGTCGGCCGATGAGCGCTGTTACGCAAGAGCAGCACGGCGATATCGTCGTGCTTACGCCCGCTGCCGAGGCGATCGCCTCGCAGAACCTCAGCATGTGGAACGAAGATCTGCGGCCCTGCACGCTGGCCGAACACAACTGGCCGGGCTCCAAGTTTGCATCGCTGTGGGTCGGTATGTGCTTGTGTCTGCCCACGTATTCGTTAGCCAGCGGTATGATCGCGCTGGGCATGAACTGGTGGGAAGCGGTGCTCACCGTACTCGCGGGCTGTGTGGTCGTCATGGCCGCCATCTTGCTGGTCTCGCACGCGGGCACGAAGTTCGGCATTCCGTATCCGGTCTTCGCGCGCTTGTGGTTCGGCACGCGCGGCGCGCATTTGCCGGCACTTGCACGCGCCGTGATCGCCGCGGGATGGTTTGGCATCAACTCATGGTTCGGCGGTCAAGCGCTCAATGCGATTTTGATGCACACCGTCCCAGCGTGGGCCAATTTTGGGAAGCGCGTCGACATGGATGCAGCGTTCATCATCTTCTGGGCCATTAACGTGCTCATTGCAATGCGCGGCCCACAAGCTATCGGCAAGCTCGCGCAAATCGCCGCACCCACGCTCGCCGCATGCGCCATCTTGCTCTTCGTGTGGGGCCTGCACGCGGCCGGCGGCTTAACGCCGATGCTCTCGGGCCAAGCCACCATTCACGGCCCGGCGTTTTGGATGGTTTTCTATCCGTCCGTCATCGGCGTGATCGCCTTCTGGGCAACGATGGCGCTCAACATCCCCGACTACACGCGCTACGCCTCATCGCAGCGCGGACAAATTCTCGGACAAGTATGGTCCATGCCCGCCGCCATGGCGATCTTCGCCTTCATCGGCATCACCGTGACGTCGGTTACGAAAACGCTCTACGGCACCCCGTTGTGGAATCCGGTTGATCTCATCATGAAGTTTCCACCGCTTATCGTGGTGCTCGGCGGAATCGTGGTTATTCTCTCGTCGGTGACGATCAACGTCGGTGCTAACGTCATGGCCCCGGCGCGCGCGTTTCAAAATCTCTGGCCGAGCAAGATTACGTTTGCGACCGGCGCGATCATTACGGGCCTTCTCGCGCTTGCAATGGTACCTGGGAGGGTGCTCGACAACTTCGGCAACTACATCTTCGTGTGGCTTGGCGGTTACGGCGCCTTGCTCGGCGCGTTCGACGGCATCGCGATCGCCGATTACTGGCTCGTCCGCAAGCAGCGTCTCGACCTGGCGCAGCTTTATAATCCGAAAGGCGTTTACGCGTATTTGAACGGCCTCAACCCACGCGCCGTAGCGGCGCTCTGCGTCGGTTGGATCCTCGCGCTCATCGGTTTGGCCGCGCCCGCGCTCGGAGCGCCGCAGTGGAAGTTCCTCTGGTTGGGCGGCTGGTTCTTCAGCCTCGCTGGCGGCCTGTTAGGCTATTGGCTGTTCATGCGCGGCGACAAGTCCGCCATCTCCGAACAACGCTACGAAGAAATTACCGCGTCGGTAGCGCCCGGAGCGCCCACGACTTTAGGGTCGATCCCTACGTAATTGGCAGCAGGCTCTTGGCTTGCGGGCTGTCTTGGTACTCTACGGTTAGCAAGGCGCGCAGTTGCGCTTGCGCAGCGTCGGCTTCGGGTGTCGTCATGCGCTGTAGCGTGGTGATGCATTCGTAGAGAATCTTGGCCATGTCGCGGTCGCGCGGATAGACTTTGTGCATGTCTAACACGGCCTGCACGATTGTCATCGTGATCGCGCTCTCGCGATTGCCATACTTGTAGTCCAACATGAAATTGACGTGCTTGAGTTGATTCTCGATGCCTAAGATCGAGTATCCCAGCTGCCCGAAGTACTCGTCCGCCGGCGCCAGCGTCGTCATATACTCGGAATGCGGGATGCCTTTGACCGACGCAATCGTGCGTAGCGAGCCCAGCGCATCGTAACGATCGAGAAACGCCTTCGCGTACGTGCGGTCCGCATCGGTAAAGCCGCTCACGCCTGCATTCGCCGAGCGATTCTCGGTCACGAACGCCGGGCCGTAGGTCGTCGGGAGCTTCGCCACCGGAAAGTTCGTCTGCGCCGCGCGTTCGAACGCCAGCGAGCGCCATTTCGGATCGTTGGTCAGCAGCCAGCCGCGCCAATCGGCCTCCAGTTGCATCAGCTGTGCATTGGTGTCGCGCGGGTAGTTCTTCAGATTCGCCGTGGCGTCGGCGTCCGCATAAGCGGCAAGCGCTTCGGGTTCTTCCACCGAGTTGCACTGCGTCAGCAAATCGCCGGCATCGGCAACCAGCGTGCCGTCCTTCGAGTTCTTCTGCACCCAGATCGAGGCTTCGCGCACCCACCATGTCGCGCCGTCGTGATTCGTCAGCGGATTGTAGTGGATGCCGGCGCCGATCTGTACGGTAAGCGTCGCCAACTCGCCGTATTCGGCCGCATCGGGATGCTGCAGCGAATATGCGCGCCCCGCGTTGAGGATCGTCGCATAATAGTACGACTGATCGGCAAAAGTCCAATCGTTTTTCGTGCCTTTGTCGTAAGCGTCTTTCATCTGCGTGTAAAGCACCTGCGGATCGGCCATGAAGGCCGCGCGAGCACAAACCGGCAGGGCAGCGGCGAGCAACAGTGCCGCCAGGAAACTAGATACGACTCGAGTCATCGAGTACGGAACGTAAGTTCCCGGTTAAAAGTGCGTTTTTGATCTCTCGCGCGATGCGCCGGCCCGTGGACATTGGCTCCGCATAGTTGAGGTACGAATATGGCGACCCGTTGATGAAGAGATTCGTGCCCGCTACGATCCGCGCGCTGATCTCCATCACGTAGAACTGCATGTCGGGCGTGATGATCGTCTCGATGCAGAACGCACCGAACAAGCCCTTAGGGCCGCATATTTCTTTGCTAACGTTCACAAGGTCTTCGCCCATGCGATACGCTTCGGCGAGCATCGACTCCCGCAAACTAACCGACTGGTTGCCGACCACGACGTAGGAAGGACTGACGTCCATGCCTTCTTGTGCGGCAGCGGGAATGCGCCCCAGCGAGTCCACGTTCGTTTCGTAGCGCCGATCCATCGACATAATCTCGAGTTTGTTCGCAAGCGGCGAATAAAAGTAGTGCACGTAGAGCGGCACCCCAATGATGTACTCTTGAATCGTGTACGCTTCGCGCAAGTGCCCGGTGCGTTGCTCGAAATCCGCAGCATCGCGAATGAACATGTAGCCCTTGCCGCCCTGTGCGCCGTACATCTTCACGATCACCGGACGATCGATCTCGGCGCCGGTAGTAAACTGACGCGGCATGCGGATGTTCGCGCGCGTCAGCCAGTCGCGCTGCAATTCGCGGCTGGCCTCCCAATCCAACACGGCCTTGTTACCGAAATACGGCACGCGCATCGCCTTATGCTCGTCCGCAGAAAGATACGCCACAAACGACCCATGCGGCACGATGATGACTTTGCGCGCTTCTAGATCGCCCACGATACGGGGAAACTCCGCATACGATTCCAGCGCGATCACTTCGTCCACGAACGCATACGAACGGTAGAGCCGCTCGGTATCACGATTGGTGATCGCCAGCGTTCGAAAACCCTCGTCGTGTGCGCCCTTGAGAATCTGCAAGGCCGAGTGCGAGCCCAGCGTGGCGATCATATATTCGCGGTTCATTCTTAGAAAATCGCCCTTTCGATGGCTGGATTGCAGAGCAGCGCTTCGGCGGCCCAAGCCGCAACCGCGCGCGCGACGGGCTTGCCGTCATCGTCGAACAGGCGCCAGGCCACCCGATGGCCGGCCTCTCCGTCGAGTTCTTCTACCCACAGCTCGCCCGCGCGCGGGCAGCTTTCGGCCGGCGCAGAAACGTGTTTGTTCGGATTGAAACGTGCCTCGGTGCGCAAACCGTCGTCGTAGACGTCGCTACGCTCGATCCGCGCCACCGGCAACCCCAGTCGACGCAGCGCCTGCAGCGCCGAAAAAGCCTCGTTGTCGGGAATCTTTAGCGAAATCGTAATGGGTGCGGGCATCCCTCGCCTGGTACGCTCCGCCATCGAGGTTTTCCGCCCGGGAATTATTTCCCTGACCTGCCAATACCTAAGCAATGAGCCGCCTAGCCGCAATCCTGTGTTCGGTAGTCTTTGCGGTGACGGTAGTCAGCGCGTCAACCTCAGCACGGGCTGACGATACGATCTACACACCCACGACATTGACTGCCATGCAGATCTTGCACGATGCCCGCAAGGCGTCAGGCGATCTGGCAGATGGCGCATATGAGCGCATCGAGAGGACGCACCGCGGTGGGATGGATTCCGTCACCACCGCCTATCTCAGCGGCGACGATTACGTCTCGGACAGTGTTCGCGGCCCGTTCACCAGCGCATGGGGTGGATACAAAGGGCAGAACTGGAATCAGGATGCCAACGGTCTCGTCACGCTGGAGACGAACTTTCACGTAGCGGAGAACCCCGACGATCGCGCGCTCGAACATCCCGAAGACCCTGCCAATCGCGTGACGGTTCTGGGGATCACCCAGGGGCCGACCCCGGCCTACGCCGTTGACGTAAACCCACCCGATGGCGAACACCAAATCCGCTACTACGAAGTCTCCACGTTCCACCTTCTCCGGGTCGTGCGCTGGAGCTCGGATCGACTCAAGCACGCCACGACCTATAGCGACTACCGCACCGCATTCGGGGATACGAGCGCCTACGATCGCCGCTCGAGCGATGGACGCCCAGACAACGATTCCGAGACGACGATAACGTCGTTCACCAAACTCACCGCTGCGCCGGACATGCGCATCCCCCTGAGTCGCTCGCTCTTCACGTTTGCGTCGCTCCAACCGGTGGTCTTGCCGGCAACCTTCCACGGGAACGCCATCATTGTGCGCCTTAACATCAACGGCCGCGGCCTGGATTTTATGCTCGACAGCGGTTCGACGGACATCCTTATCGACCCCGGCGTTGCGCGCCAACTTGGGCTGAAGCTGTACGGCAAATTCAGTGGCACGATGGGCGGCAGTTTCGACCTTTCGCAAACCATCGTTCCGTTAGCAACGATCGGCAACGTGCAACTTAAGAATGCCGTGTTCGGCGTAGCTCCAATCGGCGAAGAGGACGGTGGCGCGCGCGTGGTGGGGCTGCTCGGTTATGATTTCTTCGCTAGCGCCGTCATCGGTATCAACTTCAAAAATCAGACCGTCACCGCATACCCTAGAGGCACCATACCAACCCACGATCCCGTCTCAGAGATCCCGGCCCAGCTCGACGATGGTGTGCCCCGTGTAACGGCGTCATTCGAGGGCGTAACCGGGCACTTTCTCTTAGACCTCGGCGCGTTCCGCACGCTACTCTACCCGTCGTATCTCGCCAAACTGCCAAACAAGATCAACGTTCAGCAGAACGTCGGCGCTACATTCGTCGGCGGCAACGAAACGATGAGTCAGTATACGGTGCATGATTTCATATTCGGCGGCGTAAAGTTCGGCAGCGCCACGCTGATGGTGCCGCAGAACTCTCTCGCGGACATGCGCGAATACGACGGTATTATCGGCCGTGACGTGCTCGAAGGCTACGCGCTCTACTTCGACTACGGCCGCCAAGCCATCTTCGCCAAATACGAACAGTAACGCACGTTCCGTAGCGTTTCAGACTATGCGAGGGCGCGCGCGAAGCTCTCGAAGAAAATGCTTCCGCCGCTTGGAGCAAGCGGGTCGTCGCCTTTGGCGCGACCCAGGTGATTGAAGTTCCACGCGTCACGCTCGGGGTGCGGCATGATCGCCAGCACGTTGCCGTCGCGATTAAGCAGCGCGGCAGCGTCGAGCGCCGATCCGTTTGGAGCGCCGCCTTCGTACACGAACGCCACGTGCGCGCCGCGTTCGATCTCCGCCAATTGCTGAGCCGAGGCGGCCAAACGCCCCTGTCCGTGCGCGGCCCATGCGGGAATGCGCACATCGCATGGCAGCGCGGCCGTAATCGGCGAACGCGTCGGATCACCGCATAATCGCACCTCGACATGCTTGCAGATGAAGTGTCGCTGCACGTTATGCGTGAACGCAGCAGTCGCCGTGCTCGCGTCGCCCGTTCCCGGCACGAGGCCCGTCTCTAGCAACATCTGCGCGCCGTTGCAGATACCTAGAACCAGTTTCCCACGCAGAGCGCCATAGATTACGCGCTCCATCGTGCGATCGCGCGCCGCAATCGCGCCCGCGCGCACGCGGTCTTCATACGCGAATCCGCCCGGCAGCACGTACGCATCATATCGGTCCAGGGTCGCCGCGTCGCTCCAATGCACGATGCGCGCATCCGCGCCAACATCGCAGAAAATCCGCGCCGTCTCTTCTTCCGAGTTCGTCCCTGGAAACATCACGACCGCAATTTTGCCGCTCATGCGGTCACCTGCGACGCGTCCTCGAGAACGCCGATGCACGCGACGATCGGCGACGGCGGAATCGCGCGCCCCGATGTATCGGCGTTATACAAACTCACGTTGCCCGACACGAACGGCAACCCCAGCTCATGTGCCGCGAACGCCAGGCCATCGACCGCATCGACAAGCTCGCCTAGCTGTGCGGGGTCATTCGGATCGCCGAAGTTCAAACAATCCGTGAGCGCCACCGGCCGCGCACCCACCGAACGCACCTTACGCACTGCTTCGCGTACCGCAAACACGCCGGCCTCATACGCATTCGCAATCGACGGATCGCCCGCCACCGCTAACGCAACACCAAGTCGCGACCCGGGAATCGGCGCCAACACACCCGCCTCCGCCTCCCCACGCGCAACAACGGTCCGCCCTCTCACCACCAAATCATACCGTTCAAAATGCGGAGCCGCCGCCTCTCCCCCCGTCATCCTGAGCGACGTGAGCGAAGCGAACGAAGTCGAAGGACCACGCGAAGTGAGCGAAGCGAACGAAGTCGAAGGACCACGCGAAGTGAGCGAAGCGAACGAAGTCGAAGGACCACTACAAACGTACGGCAGCTCCTCCGCTACCGCGCTCGTCAGAAAATCGATATCCACGTCCATCACAATCGCGTCGCCGTGGCGCAGAACGTAGCGCTTCTCATCGGTCACGGTCCCGATCACGGTCGCGCACGCATTATACGAAATGTCCGGCAGCGAGAACGTCTCGTTGTAGATGCGCAGCACGTCGGCCGTAACGCCGGGCGGCAGCGCCCACAATAAGCGCTCCTGCGTCTCGCCCACCGCCAGCACTTCGGGCGCCAATTCCGGAACCGCCGCGTTCACCGCATCTAAGTCGATCGTCGCGCCATAGCCACCGGCCGCGCATAACTCCGCCGAACACCCCATCACGCCACCCGCACCCAAGTCTTTAAACCCCGCCGCGATCTTCTTCTCGCGCAAATACGCAAATACGCGATACGTCGCGCGCATCAGCACGTTTTTCAGAAACGGATCCGGCACTTGTACCGCGCCCTTGTCCGCGTCGTCGCCGCTCTCCAGTTTCACCGACGAAAACGAAGCCCCGCCGAAGCCGCTGGGATCCGTCGCTTTGCCGACCAATACTAAATCCCACCCGTGCGATCCGGGCGGCACGCGCGAGTGAATGACCTCCGACTCTTTCACTACGCCAAGCGCGATGACGTTGACTAAGCAGTTGTCGTTGAAGCCTTCGTGATGCACGAGGTCGCCCGCCACATTGGGCACGCCGATCGCGTTGCCATACGCCGCCACACCGTCCACCACGCCGCGCGCAACGTAGGTCTGATGCGAAGCTTCATCGTTCGTATCGCCGAAGCGTAACGCATCACCGATGCCGATGACCTGGGCGCCCATGCACAGCACGTCGCGAACGATCCCGCCCACGCCGGTCGCCGCGCCTTCAAACGGCACGATCTGCGAGGGATGGTTGTGCGATTCGTGCGCCACCACGATACCGTACCGTTCGCCGTCGTGCTCACCCAGATACACGACGCCCGCATCCTCGCCCACGCCGACGATCACGTCGTCGCCCGTCGTCGGCAAGCGCTTCAAAAAGCGGCGGCTGGATTTATAGGAACAATGCTCGCTCCACTGCGCGTCGAACGCATGCAGCTCGACCGTTGACGGTTCGCGCCCCAGCGCTGCCGCAATGCGCGCGATCTCGTCAGGTCGCAGGCGAACGTTAAGCAAGCGCCGTTCCGGGCGGCAACTGCTGCGTTTGCTGCAGCGCGATATCGGATTGCACCACTGCAGATCGCAGGTTCGTCTGTACCAGCAGCGTGCGTCCAAAAAGCACCGTATCTTCGACGCCAAGAATCTTTGCGCACGCCAGCGCCACATGCGCCGCATCTGCGCTGCCCGCCACCACGGGCGCAGGCGTCGCAAACTCCAGCGTGTGCGCCAGCGAATCGTCGGCCGAGGCCGCCACCATCACCAGTCGCGCGAACGTCGCTTCTAACTGCGAGACGAGCTGCAGCACGTATCCCGGCGTGCGTGCCAAACTCGCGACGTGCCGTACCGACGGCAGCCCGAACTGCGCCAGTTGCTGCGCGATGTCGTTGGCGCGCTCCAAGTTCTCTTGACCGTCGGCAAAAAGCGCCACCATACCTGAGCGCATCTGCGGAAAACTACCGACCATCTCGGCCACCTGCTCGTATGCCGCCTTCACGCGAGCGAGCCCCGCCTCGTCCACGGGATCGAGATTACGATAGACCTGTTTGTCGAGCATCAGCTCTTCGCGGCCCTGCGGCCAAATGCGCCACGAATCATTATCGATCACATCGCCGATCACGAGCGCCCCGGTATTCTCGCCACCGGCAAGTCGACCGAACTCGATCTTGAGATCCACGAGCAGCACGTCGCGACGACGCCACGCATGCGCCAACACTTCAAAGACCAGCCGCGCGAGCTCCGTCATCGCCGCAATCTCTTGCGGCTGCGCGATGGCGCGTGCCACGATCTGGTCGGGACCGATCTGCGGATCGTGGTTGGCGTCGTCCTTCACGAAGAACTCCACCATACGCGGCACCAGAATGCCGCCCTTCTCCAAACCGGGATTACGCTTGGCCAGCGAACCGGCCACCACGCCGCGCACCACGACTTCCAGCGGGATCATGTTACAGCGCCGCACGCGCATCTCGTTGTCGTCGTCGTCCTCGCCGCCGGTAATGTAGTGCGTCGGCAAACCGCACAGGTTAAGCAGACGGAATACGCGCGCCGTCGTCTGAGCCGCCAAACGTCCTTTGCCCGCGATCTCGTCTTTGCGCGCGCCATCGCCCGCCGAGATCGTGTCGGTCTGCGCGACGACCAAGTACTCAGGCTGCCCCGGCACCTCGTAGAGAATCTTCGTCTTACCGCGCGCGATCTCGATGCCTTTATTCATGAAATGTTCACCGTCTTCTGCGTTGGAAATGCTGTAATGCCGTCGATGCGCTCCGCGAGCGAGCGAGCGCGCTGCGGCGCCGTGCCTACGTGCGCAGTCGGATCGAGCAGCGCGGAGATCTCCTTTGCGCTGCGTCCGCCGCTCAAAACCGCGTCGTTTGCAATCGTAGCGGCCAACGGGTTCGCTTCGCCGCGCCCCAGCGCGTCCCACGCTTCCATCGCCGCGCCGCGCAAACGTTCGTGCGCATCTTGGCGATCGGCGCCACCACGTACCGCTTCCATCATCACCGCTTCAGTACCCGAAAACGGTCCATAGGTCTGCAAGTTCTGCGCGATCCGTCGTTCGTCCACGTGCAAGCCGGCCAGCGCCTTGCTAGCCAACGTCAGCAGTTCGTCCGCGCACAACAGTGCCTCTGGTAAGATCGTGCGTCGGTTCGCGCTATCGTCGAGCGTGCGTTCTAAATAGTTTAACGCAGCGTTCTGCCACGCCGCGTCGGCGTATCCCGGAAGCAGGCGTGCCAACGAACCGATGCGTTCGCACAGGATCGGATTGCGTTTGAACGGCATCGCCGAGCTACCGACCTGCGATTTGCCAAACGGCTCGGCAACTTCGCCAAAACCCGGGGAACTCAAAATGCGCACATCGGCCGCAAACTTCGAAAGCGATGCTCCCAAGCCGGCCAGTGCTGAAAGGAGCAGGTAGTCGAGCTTGCGCGGATACGTCTGCGTGCTGACGTCGCGCGCGCGCAGCCCGAACACCTCGAGCACGCTGCGTTCGAGCTGCGCCGACGCCCCCGGGTACAACTGCTCGTACGAAGCCGCCGTGCCTACGGCGCCGCGAATGCCCTTCGCCGTGAAATTCTCAAAGGCAAACCGCAGCGCGGCCTCGTCGACAAGCAAATCTTGCGCATACACGGCAAAGCGATAGCCCAGCGTCGTCGGCTCTGCCGGCTGTAGATGCGTGAACGCCATGCACGGCAGATCCGCGTACGCGCGCACCTTCACCGCAAACGCCTGCAGCAGTTCGCGCAGCGACGCGCCGATCGCCGCCAACGCAACGCGTACGCGATACGTCTCGACAGTGTCCTCGATATCCATCGAGGTCGCGCCCAAATGAAGCTTGCCGCCGCCGACCTTCGCCTGCGATGCAAAGACGCGAATTTCGGCCATTAAATCGTGATGGATCTCGCGTTCTATCGCCAGCGCCGCCGGAATGTCGATCTCGCCCGCATGCGCTCGTAAATCCGCAACTTCCGCGGCACTCACTAGCCCGCGCTCACTCTGCGCCTGTGCCAACGCCACCCACGCCGCGCGCCACAGCCGCCGCCGCGCATCCTCCGAAAAGAGCACACGCAACTCGGCACGCCCATATCTCCACGAGAACGGCGACGCGTAGTTCGAATAATCCATAAGAGCGCCAACCCCTTCGCCCCCCTCCCCCCCGTGTCTTGCACGCGCTGCGGCCACCCCATAGCGCGCGCCTCTCCTCCGCCGTCATCCTGAGCGGAGCAAGAGTGGCGCGCAGCGCCACGGAGCGGAGTCGAAGGACCACCACCCAACAACACTTTCGCCGCTCTACCGGAACATTTCACCCCGTAAGCACCTCCCTATCACGGAGGTAGCAATGAGGTCGGGCACCATTCGATTCTCTGCCACGGCGAGCGTGCTACTCGTGCTCACCGCAGCATGCGCTCCGACGAGCGACTTTACAATCATGCGCGCCGCCCGGGAACACTTTGCGCACACCTACCATCAATGTCTGCCGCTCGGCTGGAATCCAACGCCGATCTATGGAACTTACTATCCAGGCTATGACGTGGAGCTCGAAGAGTCCGATTGGTGGCTGCCGCCGATATGGCTGGGCTACCTGCCGCAATCCGTCGCATACGATCGCCGTGCGCGGACGGCAGAGCGCGTGCTCGAACTTCTCGCCAGCGCGGGCATGGTAAAGCGTAACATTTTTTCAGAGGCGTCCTACTATCACATCACCGACGCTGCGTTTGTGTATTATTACGACGATGACGACTTCGGCAACAACCCTGGGCACGCACCTTACCTCTGCTATTCCAGTATCGTCCCGCAGCGCGTGGTCTGGAAACAGCCCGTGCACCTTGAATCCGGCGTGCTCACGTTTCGCGCAACGATCGCTTGGAGCGCAAGTTCGCCTGCGCTATGGGCTGCAAATCCGGCCTTACAAAAATACAGCGTGACGCTTGCGCCCACGCGCAGCCCGTTGATTGTGAGGTTCGCTAAAACGGGCGATGGATGGCAGATTGCTAACGTCTATCCTGCCGCACCAAACGTTCTCGCCGACGCTGCCGCGTGGCCGAAATGACCCGATGACACGCTGGGCCACTACCGACTGCATTGCAGCTGCGCTCGCAGGCGACGCCGCAGCAACCGATGCGCTTATCGCAGGCATCTGGCCACGCTGCTTTCGCCTGGCTGCAACCGTGATCGGCGACCCAAGCCTCGCGCAAGATGCGGCGCAAGAAGCCTGCGTCATCGTTCATCGAAAGGTGCGCGAGCTGCGCAGTGCAGACGCCTTCGATACGTGGATCTACCGCATCGTCATGCGTGAAGCCGGTCGCATTCGCCGCCGCAACGAACGCGCCACGGATGTCGGCTATCGCGCACTCTTCGCCGAGGAACCCGATGGGCTGGCCGTTGACATCTGGCAAGCTCTCGCCGCACTTCCCAGCGCCCAACGAGACGTCGTCGTGCTGTTTTACTTTGACGACCTTCCCAGCGCGGAAATCGCCGCCATTCTGCATCTTCCGCACGTTACCGTGCGCACGCGACTCGCCCGCGCTCGCGAACGCCTGCGCGGCCTTTTGGAAGAACACCCGCGCGTACCAACACCGTCAACGGAGGCTACCCATGCTCACTAAATTTGCCGTGACCGGCCGCGACGTGCGCAACCGCATCTCTGTGCCCACGGTACCGCTTGCCGCCATTCACGCAGGCGCTCAGGCGCAGTCCGCGCGCGCGCACGTCCGCGGTCTCGTGCTCTTTGCCGTCATCGCGGTTGCTGCGCTTGGCGCCGGCACCGGGCTCGCCGCAAACTACGGCGGCGTTCGCATTTTACTCTCCGGCAATCGCTCCGCAGCCCTTATTCATTCATTCATGATCGTGCGCAACCCGATGGCCACCGATCTCGCGCGCGTCACGAAAGACGCTGCGTTCTCGGTCGTACTTCCACTCGGCTTGCCCGCAGGCACGCACGTTGCCATGATTGCCTACGCTCCCGACGACCACCCGACGGCCGTCATCGTGCAATACCGTAACGACGAGGCGCATTTATCGGTCGGCGTCACGCTCGCGGCCACATCAGCGCTTGGCGGCGATAGCGCACAGATCCCAACGGGGTCCACGCCGCTCAACCAAGTGTATCATTGGCAGGTCGGATCCGAAACCGTGCTGGTGCAGAAGGCGCACATGTCGCCGCAAAGCGCCAGACGAATGCGTAACGCAATGCAGAGAGCCACACCCGCAAGTAGTCTCGCCGCAACAGGTGCGATGCTCTCGAAGCTTCTCGTACTCGAGGCGCCGCCGAACGCCGTCGCGAAAGCGCAGCAATACTCGAGCGCTCGTGGCGCCCTGCTGCTCGGGCCGCCCGCGATTCGCCGCCTTGCCGGCATCGTAGCGCGCGGTCAGGCGCTCTTCGATACGCGCGCCGTGTTTCTCTCAAACATTCATACGCACAGCGGCGCGCCCGATTACCGCAACGCAACACTACATTGGCCGCGCCACATGCTGCTCTCCCCATCCGCCGCACGAAACGTAAACGCCATGATCCATGCAAGAAACCTGCAAAACTGCGAGTGCTCCATACTCCTAACCAAAGCTACCTCCGGCGCATATACCATCAAACCAGTCCCGTCGTCCTGAGCGGCTGCAGGACTTTAACGCGTGCAGTTGGCCCCGGTGCTGCTCCAGCATTTCTGCGCGATGTTTTCCGGGTCGTCGGAAACCTTGAGAATCATGCGAACACATATGCCGTTCGCTTTGTGCGCTGCACTGTAAACGCTCTGCCATACTTGCGCGTACCGAAAGTCGTTCCCCGCGGGTACCCCGCTGAGTCCGCCGCCCGGCAGGCGGTCGTTCCATTTTGCAATGTTCACCGTAGCGGTGCGCCCAGTTACCGCGACCGCGGTTACAGCAGCGAGAGTCGGCACCATTTTTGACGTTTCGCGAGTCCGCTCCAGCGCGTCACGTAGCCGAACCGCCATCGTGTTGTCGGACGCAGTCGGTGTCGCCGGATCGTTGCTAAAATTGCAGCCTTGTAGCGCATCCGTCGAACATCCCGTGACGAACACCGTAAGCACCGCAACGACCAGGAGTTTACCGCGCGTGCCGTTCCTCTCTATACAAGCGCCTATTAGCGACTCGGCTTGGCAAGCGAGCTCAATTCGACACCGATGCGCTCGAGGAGAGCGCGGTGATCGTCGGGGTCGTTGCCGGCGTTGCCGGTCACGATAGCTTCCATGCCGCGCAACGCGCGTTCGTAAGCGGCGCGTGCGCGGCGTTCGCCGATGCGTGCGGCTAGCGGTCGCAGCGTGCGTTCGCGCCACTTCATGCGCGCGGGCAGTTCGCCGCCGTCGCGTGCCATCTCCCACACGGCACCGAACTCGGTCGCCAACGCGCTGAAGAGTGCCATTCCCGCATTGCGCGGCTCGTTAAAGAACAACTCTTCCGCAATGCCCAGTGCCTGCGCGGTGCGGCCTTCCACGATCGCGCTTGCGAACTTATATGCTTTGGGATCCGCACTCGCGAGCGTTTCTTTCTCCAGGTCCGCAAAGACGATTTTCTTTCCCGAAAGTGCTAGCTTTTCGAGATCGTTGCGTACGCCGGCGAGTTCGCTTTCGCTGCGAGCCAATGTGTCCATCGTGCGCGAATCCGCGGTTGCGCCCAGTGCCGTCAAAGTCTCGCGGATAAAGCGCTCGCGAACGTCTTCGTTCGCCGTCGTATCGATGCGTAGCGCACTGCGCCCGGCAAGCGCGCCTAACGGTTCCGGGCGTTTCGATCGCGGGCCGACTAAATCGGCGATGATCAGCGTGTTGCCCTCGGGTACCGCCTGCGCAGCGTCCCACAAATCGCGCCGCAGCTGCGCTTTGAGCGTCTGCGCGTCGGTCACCAACACCACGCGGCGCTCGGCCAAAAACGGCATGGCCTGGGCGGCTTCGCGCACGCGGGAACCATCGGTGAACTCGTGCGCGGGAATGCGGTCAAGGTTCAGCTCCCGCACGTCGGCAGACAGAAGACGGTCCAGGAGGGCCTCGATGGCCAGCTCGGCCAGCACCCGCTCCTCACCCTCCACAATCACCAGCTTCCCGATGGCCGGCGCCTTGTCCAGGAACTCGTAAACCTTCACGTTGCGGCCCTTCGCTCTGCCGCTTTCGTGTCCCGGCCCGGGGCTCCAAAGGGCCCCTCGCCTGCAGGGGTTAACTTGCGCACGGCAAGCTCTTTGTTGGAGGTTCGATGCTCAAGCGTCTTATGCGCGCCGCCATCGTGTGCGGCGTCAGCCTTACGTTACTGCCGATCGGCGTGCTCGCTCAGCAGGCGTCAACGCCCAAGCCATATGCTGCCTTCGTCACCGGCGCCGCCGTGCAGCCCGGACTCATTCCGATCGTCACCAAGGACGGCGATATCTATTTGTCGCTCTCGAAAGACCAGATCGGTAAAGATTTCATTGAAACGTCCGTCCCGAATACGGGATTGGGTGGACTGGGCCCGGCCGCGGGCGAGCCGTATGTCGCGCCGGCGCGGATCTTCCGTTTCGAGCGCGCCGGAAACAAAATCGTGCTGCGCTGGCCGAATACTTTCGCGCACGTCGCCCCCGATACGCCTCAAAGCATTTCGACCACGCAATCTATGCCGAGTTCCGTAATCGCGGTGACGCCGATTGTAGCCGAGGACGACACCAACGGCACCGTGCTCATCTCGGCATCACCGTTCCTTGCCGATGTGGCCGGCTTTCAGGCAATCTTCGACGCGGTCGCCTCTAATCCGATGCACGGATATCACTTCGACCCGTCACGTGCGTTCTTCAAAGCGGTCAAAGCGTTTCCGGACAATGACGTCATCCGCGTCAGCCAAACGTGGGCGAGCGGCAGTCCCGATACGTTCGACAACGCGCCGGATCCCCGTAGCATTGAGGTCGGCGTCACCTACAACATCGTCGCCGCGCCCAGCGACGGATACGTGCCCCGCATCTACGATCCGCGTGTCGGCTTCTTCATACAGCCGCTACTGAACTTTCAGACCGACGACCTGAGCACGCGCAACCTGTATTACATCAACCGCTGGAACTTCCAGCCGGAGCATCCAGGGCAGGCCTCCAAAGCCAAGAACCCGCTGGTGTACACGCTGAGCAACGGTATCCCAACGCAGTATCGCGCAACGGTCAAAGCGGCGCTGCTCACGTGGAACCGTGCGCTGACGGCCGTCGGCATTCTCGACGCGATCCAAGTGCAACAGCAGCCAAACGATCCCAACTGGGATCCCGACGACATCCATCACAACATGGTGCGTTGGGTCGACACCACCTCGCCGCAATATGGCGCCGAAGCCCTCATTATCGATGATCCACGCACCGGTGAAGAGATGAACGTCGGCGTCAACGTCGACGCCGTCGAGGGCACAGCTCAATCACTCTTCCATACCGTCGTGGCTCCGGCGCGCGGCCTCGCCGATACCAAAGCGGCCGAGTATCGCTTCGAGCAGGATCTGCTTCGCAGCGTCGTGCTACATGAGTCCGGGCACGATCTCGGCCTACAGCACAACTTCATCGGTTCCACGGCCTATACCGCCAAGGACCTGCAAAGCAAGGCGTTCACATCGAAATACGGTGTCGCGACATCGGTGATGGAGTATTCGCCGCTCAATCTCTGGCCAAAAGGCACACCCAACGGCGACTTCTGGCAACTTGTCCTCGGACCGTACGATTACTATGCCGTGAAATATGGATACGGTTACGTCCCGAACGCAACATCTGCGCAGGCCGAACTGCCCACGCTGCGCCGCTGGGCCGACAAATGGAGCAATCCGATGTACCGTTTCGCCTCCGACGAAGATGCGTTCTTCGGCAATGGACATGCCATCGATCCACGCGTGCAACAAGAAGATCTCACGAACCATCCGCTGCAGTGGTGCGCCGGACAGCAGAGCATCTATAAAAAGTTGATGAACACCGTCAACCTCTACTTCCCGTCGAACGGCATGCCGTACGACGAAGCACGACGGGCGTTTATCCGCGACGCAGCATACTATTCACGCTGCGCGGTGATGGCCGCACACACCATCGGCGGCGAATACGTCTCGCGCGCCAACCGCGGCGATCCGCACGCCACGACTCCGCTTACCGCGGTCTCGCGCGCCCAAGAAGCGCGCGCCTGGCACTTCCTCGCAACGGGGCTCTTCTCCCAAGCAGCGTGGACGGTTAATCCCGCCGTGCTACGCACGCTGACATACTCGGAAATCAGCTCGCTCACGGGCGGCGGCGACTGGGCCTACAATCCGTCACCGCGTCACGACGTGTCGGTCGCCACCATCGCGGCGACTGCACAAAACTCGGTCCTCTCCGAGCTGTTCCAACCTCTCACGCTGCAGCGCATCGACGAACTGTCGGCCAAGTATAAGACCGGCACCACGATGTCCCTCGCCGATCTCTTCAACTGGTCCTACGACACGATCTTGGGCGACGTCGGCAGCGCGAAGAGCGGCGTGGTGCGCCGCAACTTGCAGACGCATTACGCGCGTCTGCTGGCCAATCTGTGGGTAGCGCCCGCAGTTGGCATGCCCAGCGACGCGCGCGCGCTGGCGCGCATGTCGCTTATCAAACTCCAGGCAAATGCAGGCGCCGTTTCGGGTCGCGGCGATGCGGAAGCGGCGGCGCAGGCGCAAGCGTTGGCCGCCATTGCGAAGCAAGCTCTCGCGGCTACGGTGACGGCCCCGTCACCGTAGCGCCGGCGCTAACGTCGTGACGTACGGCGGACGCGCGATCCCGCTTTCGGTAACGAAGGCGGCGATCAGTCCGCCGGGCGTCACGTCGAACGCCGGGTTATACACGCGCACGCCTTCGGGCGCTACGCGCGTACCGCCGAACGCCGACACTTCGTCGGCATGCCGCTCTTCGATCACGATCTCCGCGCCGCTCGCGAGCGAAAAATCGAACGTCGAACGCGGCGCCGCCACATAGAACGGAATCCCGTGATACTGCGCCAGCACCGCCAGCGCGTAGGTACCGATCTTGTTCGCCGTGTCGCCGTTGCGCGCGACGCGGTCGGCACCCACGATTACCAAATCGATGTCTTTACGTTGCATGGCGATGGCCGCGGCCGAGTCCGCCTGTAGCGTCACGTCCACGCCCGCTTGCGCTAACTCGAACGTCGTCAAGCGCGCGCCCTGCAGCAACGGGCGCGTTTCGTCGGCAAACACTTTGGGGGCGCGCCCCGCGCGCTGCGCTTCGATGATGATGCCTAGCGCCGTGCCGCCCCCTGCCGTCGCGATCGGCCCGGTATTGCAGTGCGTCAGAATGCGCGCACCTTGCGGGATAAGTTCCAATCCCGCGCGCGCGATCGCCGCGTCCGTCTCGATCTGCTCGCGATGAATCGCCCGCGCCTCGGCCAGCATATCGGAAGCCTGCAGCACGCGATCCACGGCCCATGCGAGGTTCACCGCCGTCGGGCGCGCATTACGAATGCGAGCGGCAGCGTCGGCAAACGCGACGTCGTCGGAGATCTGCGCGCGCGTGAGCGCGATGCCGTACGCGCCGAAGATGCCGATGCACGGCGCCCCGCGCACGGCCAGCGATGCGATCGCACTGGCCACATCCTCGGCAGAGCGCGCGCGTTCGATGCGCACGTCCAGCGGCAGACGCCGCTGGTCGAGATAGAGAATTCCGTCGCCATCCCAGGCGACCGCTTCGAGACGCGATTGCATCCCGCTCACGTTCGCGCTGGGCGGCGACGGCGCCTTACGTGTAGGCCGGTGCGGGTGCGTGCGCGGTAAAGCAGGTCCGGCAGTACACCGGTCGATCGCCGCGCGGGTGGAAAGGCAGCGTGGTCGTCACGCCGCAGTCGGCGCAAACGGCCTCAAAGCTGGGGCGCTGCGCTCCCGGACGGGCGTCACCCCCACGGCGCGCATGGCGGCAATCCTTGCACCGCTGCGGCTCGTTCTGAAAGCCTTTTTCGGCAAAAAACTCTTGTTCGCGGGCCGTAAACGGGAAATTTGCGCCGCAATCCTTACACGCGAGGGTCTTGTCTTCCACGGCTTCGGAGCCTCCGGAGATGGCTGAGTGAACACCCACAATCCGACAAACATCGCACGAATCCCTTGCCTGCTCCCAGCAAACCCTCAGGCATTTACGTGGGCTACCGGCGCTTAGCGAAGCTGTTTTCGCATGCGGATACAGGGCATCGTGCGGCCGGTGGGCAGGATGTGCTCGCCGCGACCCTGCTCTTCGAAACCGTTGGCGAGATAGAACGGCACGGCTACCAGCGATGCGTCCACGTGGACCTCCCCGGCGCCGCCCCGCCGTGCGGCCGTTTCTGCGAGGTCGAAGAGCGCGCTGCCCACGCCTTTGCGCGCGGCCTCGGCGCGGACGTAGATCGCGGTGCGATGAAGCCCTCGCACGACCCGATAGTCGGAGAACCCCAGAACACGGCCGCCCTCGACGGCCACGAACAGCTGCGCGCCGTTGGTTACCCTGCGCGCATAATCATCGCCGGTGCGTACGGCGGCCCAATCGCTCACGGCGTCCGCATCGTACTTCGTTCGACCCAGCGTGCGAATGGAATCCATGTGCGCGTCGGCAATACCGTCGTAATCTTCGGGTGTGGCCGCGCGAACGACAAAACCCATCGCTTCGCTACGTCGCCCGCGTTTGCAGCGCCGCGACGGTCGCGGCCGCAACTGCGGCCTCGTAGCCTTTGTCGCCGCGGGCGGGGTCGGCGCGCTCTTGCGCTTGCACCAGACTCTCGGTTGTCAGCACGCCGAAGCCGATCGGCACGTCGGTTTGTAACTGCACGTCCATCACGCCGCGCGCACACTCGCCCGCCACGTACTCGAAGTGCGGCGTATCGCCGCGCACGACCACGCCCAACGCCACCACGCCGTCGTAACCGCGCGCCGCAACGCGCTTGCATGCCAGCGGCAGTTCGAAACAGCCGGGCACGCCGAAAACGTCGATCGCATCGTCGGCTACGCCGCAGTCGCGCAGTCCGCGACGCGCGCCGTCGAGCAACTGCGCGGTGAGATCGGCGTAAAACTCCGCCGACACGATCGCGAAGCGTTTGCCGCGACAGTCTGGCAACGTTGTGAGCGTGCTTCCGTCCTCGCGCTTCATCCGGTCACGGTCTCTTCGAACATATGGCCTAACTTCTTACGCTTTGTCGCCATGTAGCGCTTGTTGTATTTCGTCGGCGTCGTCTGCATCGGTACGCGCCCGACGATCTTTAGCCCGTATCCCTCCAGCCCGAAGATCTTACGCGGATTGTTGGTGATGACGCGCATTTCGCGAACGCCCAGATCGTAGAGAATCTGCGATCCGATGCCATAATCGCGCTTATCGACCGGCAATCCGAGCGCAAGGTTGGCCTCCACGGTGTCGGCACCTTTGTCTTGCAGTTCGTACGCGCGCAGCTTGTTAGCAAGACCGATGCCACGGCCTTCCTGGCGCAAGTACAGCAGCACGCCGCGCCCTTCCGCTGCAATGATCTTCATCGCGCCGTCGCGCTGCGCCGCGCAGTCGCAGCGAATCGAGTGCAACGCATCGCCGGTCAAACATTCCGAATGCACGCGTACCACGATGTCTTTGCCGTCACCGATTTCGCCCATCATCAACGCCACGTGCGTCATCCCGTCGAGCGTGTTCTCGTACGCGTAGCCTTTCCAATCGCCCATCGTGGTAGGCAGATCGAACGCCGCGATGCGCTTGACCAGCTTCTCTGTGCGCATACGGTACGCGATGAGATCTTTCACCGTGATCAGTTTTAAGCCGTGCTGATCCGAAAACGCGCGTAGCCCGTCGCGCCGTTCCATCGTGCCGTCGTCCGCCATGATCTCGCAGATCACGCCGGCCGGATATAAACCGGCCAGCCGCGCGAGATCGACCGACGCTTCGGTCTGTCCGGCGCGTACCAGCACGCCACCTTCGCGCGCACGCAACGGGAACGTGTGTCCTGGCCGCAGAAAATCGCTCGCGCCGGCGCGCGGCTCGAGCAGTTTCTTGATCGTGGCGGCGCGATCGTGCGCCGAAATACCCGTGGTCGTAACGTCGCGCGCTTCGACCGACACGGTGAACGCGGTTTCGTGCACCGCGGTGTTGTCGTCCACCATCTGCGGTATGTGCAGTTCGTCGAGGCGCTTGCCGATCATCGGCACGCAGATGAGGCCGCCGGCGTATTTGCGCATGAAGTTGATCGCATCCGACGTCACCATCTGCGCGGCCATCACCAGGTCGCCTTCGTTCTCGCGATCCTCGTCGTCGAGCACCACGACCATTTTGCCCGCGCGAATGTCCGCAATGGCTTCGTCGATCTCGTCGAACGGCGACTTCGGCTCGTCCACCACCGAAAGGCTCGGTAGCGCAACGCGCAAACGCTGGAGCGTACGGTACGACGGCTCGCGTCGCCCCGATCGTAATAAGGAGATGGCGGACTCCGTAAGCCCGCTCCGCGAGGCCAGATCGGCAGCCGTCAAACCGGCTGCCCCCATGGCTTCGTTGAGTTTTTCGTTAAAGACCGACACCTCGCCAGCGTACCGCCGCTCTTGACAAATGTCAAGCCAAGAAGCCGCTACGGGGCGTACGGCCTGCGTCCGCGATTATCTCGCGGGCGTCTTTTTCATTACTCGAATAAGGTTGGTTCGAAGGTGATGATGGGTTTGGTGATGCGGGCTTCGGCGAGAGCGAGATAGGCGGCGGCGGTATCTTCCAGCGGGAAGAAGGTTGCGTTGACGCGTTTTGCGGTGACGACGCCGCGGGCGATGGCAGCGAGCGCTTCCCGCGTATCGTTCGGCCCGCACGAATACGATCCCAGCAACCGCAAATCGCGGAAATACAAGTCGTCAGCGTCGAACGCAAACGGTGTGCCGGGCTCGAGCGGCGTGAACATCACCACCGTGCCGCCCGACGCCGCTAATGCGAACGCGTCGCGCAACGGTCCCGGTTGCCCCGGCCCGCAAATCACCACGTCGGCGCCGCGCCCGTCACTCGCGCGTTTCACCGTAGTTGCGGCCTCTTCTGGCGACGTCGTGACGGCGCCTAGCGATTCCGCCAGCGCTCGCCGCTGTGCGTTGAAGTCGCTGCCCACCACCGTCGCGCCGCGTTCCGCCGCCGCCGCAACGTGCATCAATCCCATTACGCCCAAGCCGATCACGCACACCACGTCGCCGCTGCGCACGCCGCCGCGCCGCAGCGACTTCATCACGCAGCCCAACGGCTCCACCAACGACGCATCCACAAACGGCACAGCATCGGGCAGTCGCAGCGTATCGCGCACGTTGCCGCGCGGCACGCGAAAATATTCGGCTAACCCGCCAGGCTCGATCTTGGCAGCGCGCCACGCCGCGCACTGCACGTAGTCGCCGCGCTTGCAGTATGCACACGCAAAGCACGGCGCATGATGATGCGCGAACACGCGATCGCCGGGTTTGAACGGCTTACCGTCGTCATCGCGCGGCGGCTCGCCCGGTCCGACGGCCGCCACTACGCCAGCCGGCTCGTGACCCAGTACCAACGGCGCCTTGCGTTTGACGTACCAGCCCATCACGTCGCCGCTGCAAATGCCGCTCGCGCGCGTCTGTACCAGCAGGTCGCCTTCTTCCAAATGCGGTACCGCGCGCTCTTCCACGCGGATGTCATCCACGTCATACAGTACGGCCGCGCGCATCGTTTCGTCGCTCATGGTACGATCCCGAACTTGATCCCTTCTCCGCCGTCGAGCCGCGCGAACGCGTCGGCGATGTCGGCCAGTGCAAACGTGTGCGTTACCAACTGCTTCATCGACACGCTCCCGCTGCACAGCATCTCATACGCCGCGCGCACCGCGCGCGGCGTAAAGTGAAACGGGCTCACCAGGCGTCGCTCATCGTAGTGTAACGCCGCGGCTTCGAACGACACCTTCGTTCCCGACGGCAGCCCGCCGAAAAACGACGCCACTCCGCCACGGCGTGCCAACGCCGGCGCGGCTTCCCAAACTTCGCGATTGCCCGTGCATTCGAGCACCGCGTCGGCGCCGCGTCCGCCGGTGATCTCGCGGACCGCGTCGGTCAGCGATACGTCGCGCACGTTGGACGTCTCGACACCCCACGCGCGGGCGATCGCCAAGCGTTCTTCACGCCGTCCGAAGAGAATCGGTCGCAAGCCGCTTGCGCGCAGCACCTGCGCGTGCAGCAAGCCAAAGCCGCCGTCGCCCACGATCGCCACGATCGCGCCCGCGTGCGCTTCGCCAAGTGCGCGCAACAGCACGTCGCGCGAATGCGCCACGCACGACAAAGGCTCGAGAAACGCCGCTTCTTCATACGACAGCGATGCCGGCTTCGCATATGTATTGTACGCCAGAATACGCGCCGGGATCTCGATATAATCGGCATATGCGCCGAGGATCATGGTCTGAACGATCGTCTCGCAGAGTTCGTCCTCGCCGCGAGCGCACCAAAAGCAACGTCCGCACGGCGCCGTATGTGCACTCATCACGGCATCGCCAACGGCGAATGCCGCGACCCCCGCGCCCACCGCCGTCACGTCCCCAGAAAACTCGTGGCCGAAGCGCGTAGGGAAGGGCATCTTGGGGTGACCACGCCGATAGGTCTTCAAATCCGTGCCGTCGGTCAACGCGACTCGCACGCGCACGACGATCGCGCCGTCGCGCGGCTGGGGAACCGGTTCGGTACGCAGTTCGATCTGTTTGGGCGCGGTCAGAACCGCCGCGCGCGCGTTCATGCGCCGCCCCCCACGCAGGCCAACAGAGCCGCGCGCATTGCGGGGGGCATCGGTTGACTGCGTTTGCTCCCGCGACCCATGCACGCGATCGTCAGGGTCAACGCCGCGCCCGGTTCGCCGGTGCGCTCGTTGAATACCACCGTCTGCCAGCGCACCGACGATGCGCCGACCTTCTCCACGTGCGTGCGCACGCGCAACCAATCATCCATCAGCGCCGGCGCGTGGTAATCGGCCTCCACGTGCACGCGCGGGAGCCAGACGTCGTACTTCTCGAAGATCTCCACATACGGAAAGCCCAGCTCGCGAAACATGTCCATCTCCGCGCGCTCCGCGACGCGCCAATATGCGGCAAAGTACATGATGCCGGCAACGTCCACGTCGCCCCACTGCACGTGCACGCGCGTTTCGAACGTGCGCGCACTTCCGGGCTTGCGATCTTTAAACTTCACGCACGCGCCGCCGCATACGCGTAGCGCGCCAGGGGATCCACTTCCACGTTCACGCTACTGCCCGCCGTGCGTTTCCCTAACGTCGTGCGCGCGAGCGTTTCGGGGATCAGCGCAATCTCGAACCAGCCGTCGCCAGTCGCCGCAATCGTCAAGCTCGCGCCGTCCACGGCCACGAACGCTTTCTCCGGCAGCATTGGCGCCAACGCAATCGACGCTTCCACTCGCATGCGTGCACCCGCGCCTTCCGGTACTACCGAGATGACGCGCAACGCGGCATCCACGTGTCCGTAGACGAAATGTCCGCCCATGCGATCGCCTAGGCGCAATGAATATTCTACGTTCACCACGTCGCCGACCCCGAGCGCGCCCAGCGTGCTGCGTGCCAGGGTTTCAGGCACCACGTCAAACATGACGTCGTCGCCGTCCACGTCCGTCGCCGTCAGGCACACACCATTAACGGCGATCGAGTCTTTCGGGCACGCGCCCTCCTGCGCCGCGCCAACGCAACGCACGCGCAAGCGGACGCCGCCTTCCGGGAGCGCGTTGACCTGCAGCACCTTGCCATCGCGTTCGATCAGGCCGCTAAACATCTGCAAACACTCCCGTGATCATGACGTCCGAGCCCACGCGCTCGCTGCGTTCGAAGTGCAGCTCCCGCGCAGAACTCCACGCGCCACCGGCGCCCACCACCGGAACCGCCAGCGGATTGCCCAAAAAACGCGGAGCGACGGCCCAGTACAGCCGGTCCACCACATCGGCACGCAACAGATGCCCTGCCAGCGTTGGTCCGCCTTCGCAAAGTACGCTTTGCACGCCGCGTTCGCGCAGCGCCCGCATCGCCATGGGCAAGTCCAACACTATAGCGTCGGCCGTTCCGACGAATATCACGTCGGCCACGTGCTCGACGCCTGCAAACCGATCTCGCAGCCCCGACGGCGCCAGCACGATCGTTTTCGCATAGCCATCCACCGCCTCGAACGCGCGGCTCGCCGGCGGCACCGCGTCGCGTTCGCACGCGATCACGCGCCGATATGGTAACCGTCGCGCGTGCGGCGGCCGAACGGTCAACTGCGAATCGTCGATACGGATCGTTCCCGCGCCCACCATCACTGCGTCATGCACGATGCGCATCTCGCGCACGTAGTCACGTTCGGCTTCGCTGGTGAGCCACTCTTGCACGCCCGGCTGCGACGTAATGTAGCCGTCGAGCGACATCGCCATCTTCAGCGCCAGGTACGGACGATCTAAACGAATCGCGCGCGCGAACACGTCTTGCACCGCCTGCGCGGCGGCATCGTGCGCGATCTCCACCCGTACGCCCGCGTCGCGCAAGCGCGCGATGCCGCCGCCGTTCGTCTTAGGATTGGGATCTTCCACGCCGATCACCACGCGCGCGATCTTCGCGTCGACGATCGCCTGCGTGCACGCGGGCGTGCGCCCGACGTGATTGCACGGCTCCAGCGATACGTAAAGCGTCGCTCCGGCCGCATCGCCCGCCGCGCGCAGCGCTACCACCTCAGCGTGCGCCTCGCCCGCTCGATGATGGTATCCCTCGCCCAAGAGGGCGCCGTCGCGTACCACCACCGCTCCCACGGGTGGATTGGGCGACGTGTCGCCCAGCGCACGGCGCGCCAGCTCCACGGCGCGCGAGAGATAGAGTCGATCCAAAGGCGTCACTGCCTACGGCGTATTCGCGGCGGCCACCCCGTCATCCACCCGCGCGCCCGCCGCGCGCAGCGCCGCGGCGCAATCTTCCATCGTGGAACCTGTGGTCACCACATCGTCAAGCAGCAGCACCTGCGCGCCGTCCAACGCATCCGAAACGCACCGAAAGCGGCCGCGCGCCGCCAAACGCGCCTGCCTCCCACGACCGCGTTGCGCATCCCCCGCAGCGTGTTCGAGCGCCTCCAGCACGTGCGCGCCTGCCGCATGCGCCGCAAATCTTGCCAGCAGCACGCCCCCGTCAAACCCGCGCATGCGCCGTCGCAACGCCGTGGTCGGCACCGGCACGATCAACGCATCCCGCGGAATCAACGCCCCCAGTCGCTCCCCCAGCGCCTGCGCCGCATCTCGTCGCCCATCTTTCAAGGCCAGCACCGCGCGCCGTAAGCCGCCATCATACGCGCCCAACGCCCGAACGCACAACGTCGGCAACTGCAGCGTCACCGGCTCTGCATGCGGCACACACGCATCGCATAACCCGCACCCCCGAGTCTCGCACGCCGCACACTGCGCAGGAAAAATAACATCACGAATTCGCTCCAGCATCTCACCGGAGTCATCCCTCGTTCTTCGAAATCTCCAAGGGATGCTCGGATGGCGCGGGGACGTGCCCGTAGCAAAACTTCTTGATTTTTTTGGTCGGCCATGGATGGCCCTCTTCCGAGCTTGCTCGGCCAAAAAAACAAGAGAGTAGGAGCGAGCCTGGAGGGCGAGCGACGAACGTTTTTGCGAAGGGCATGTCTCCGCGCCATCCGAGCATCCCCCGCGCAGAGACAAAGCGCTAACGATCGTGCATGGCTATTACCCTTCGTTGGCTACTACTTCGTTCTCTAGCGAGGCATCGGATGCGATTTCGTAGTTGATGCCGACGATGGAGCCGCCGACGAAGGCGCTGTTACCGACGGTGGCGCCTTCCCACAGGATGCTGGCTTCTATGTGCGCGCCGCGACCGATGCGTACGCGATCGCCAATGACGGTGGGGCCGACGATAAGTGCGCCGTCTTCGATAACTGCGTCGCGGCCGATCCAGACGGCGCCCTCGACGGCTGCGGTAGGCGCGATGCTAGCGCGCGGATCGGCACCGCGCGCGCGCGCGCCGGGAATGCTGAACGTGCCTGCGAGCAGATCGCGTGTGGCGCGGCGGTATTCGTCAGGCGTACCGATGTCGCACCAGTACGCGTCGAACGTAGAGTAGCCGTAGAAGGCGGCATGGGAAGCCTGTAGCTCGGGAAAGACCTGTTTCCCGAAATCGTAGAACGTGTTCGCGGGGATGCAGTCGAAGATCGCGCGCTCGAAGACGTAGATGCCGGTGTTCACCGAATGGCTGCACTCGGTCCCTGCGGCAGGTTTCTCTTGGAAGCCCACGATTTTTCCGGTGGGGCTGGTGACGACAACGCCATATTGATCGACGCGTTCGCGTTCTACCAAGCCGATGGTCGCGACGGCTTCGCGCGAGCGATGAAAAGCGACCAGTTCGCGCAGCGGGAGATCGGTGAGATCGTCACAACCGACGACGACAAACGTGTCGTTGCCGAAGAACGACTCCATCTGTTTTACGGCACCGGCGGAGCCCAGCAGCTCGTCCTCATGCAGATATTCCAGACGCACACCATACTGCGATCCATCGCCGAGCGCGGAATGGATCGCGGCGGCTAAGTAATGTACGTTGATGGCGATTTCGTCGTATCCCGATGCCTTCAGATAGCGAATCAGATGGACGGCATTGGGCTCCCCCGCAACCGGCACCAGCGGCTTGGGAACTTCTTTGGTCAGTGGATACAGGCGCGTGGAGAGTCCACCCGCGAGAATCATCGCTTTCACGTACCGCTCCGTTTAGGTCGTAAGCCGTCCAGCAGCACGAGCCAGACAAAATAAGGAAGTGCCAGTTGGCGCCGCCAGCGATGCGGCTCGCGCACCAGGCGATAGAGCCATTCGGCATGCATCTTGCGCCACCGTTCGGGTGCGCGTTCCACGCGTCCGGCGATGACGTCGAACGATCCGCCCACGCCGATGCCTACACCCGCGCCGGTCGCGCGCAAGTTGTCGGAAAGCCAAACCTCTTGGCGCGGAAAACCCAGGCCGACGAAAAGAATGCGTGCGCCGCCGTCGCGGATCTCTTGCACCACCGCCTCGTTTTCGCTTGCGGCAAAGTAACCGTCACGCGCTCCTGCGATGATGAGCCCGGGGTATCGCCCTTGCAGCGCGCTCGCCGCTTCTCGCGCCACGCCGGGTGCGGCGCCTAGCAAATAGACCGCCAGTTTCTCGTGCGCGGCGCGCGCGCAGACATTTTCGATCGCGTCGACGCCGGTGACGCGCTCTTTTAGCGCGGCGCCGCGCCGTCGCGCGACCGCCAACAATCCCACGGTGTCGCACAACGAGAGCGCGCAGGCGTTCACAATGTCGCGAAAACGTGCGTCCCGCTGCGCGTGCACCACCATCTCGGTTCCCAGCGTCACCACTTGCGCGGCCGCGTCGTCGCGCGCAAACGCGACGATCTTCTCCGCTGCCGCCGCAGCGTCAACGTCGTCGAGCCGACAGCCTAAAATGTGCATGCAGGTAACAGCGCACGAAGGCGCCGGGCGTTGGCTTCGGGCAGGGTGTCGAGCGGCAAGCGGCATTGGCCGACATTGAAGCCCATCTGCTGCATCGCCCATTTCACCGGAATCGGATTGGGCGCCGCAAAGAGTTCGGTAAAGAGCGGCAGCATCGAGCGAAACAGCGATGCCGCTTCGTCGTTGCGACCGGCGCGAAAGGCGCCGAGCACCGCGCGATACTCGGGCGTACGCAGATGCGACGTCACTCCAACTATGCCGTCAGCGCCCACCGCCAACGCGGGTAAAAACAGGTGGTCGTCGCCACACAACACCGTGAAGCCGGGTTCACGCCCGCGCACGATCTCGGCGATCTGCCGCAGGTCGCCGCTGGATTCTTTGACGCCACATACGTTGCGGTGTTCGCGCGCGATCTCCAGGAGCGTATCGGGGAGTATGTTGGCAGCCGTGCGGCCGGGAATATTATAGATCATGATCGGCAGCGGCGTCGCGTCGGCAATCGCGCCGAAGTGGGCGATCATGCCGCGCTGCGAGGGCTTATTGTAGTATGGAACCACCGCCAGCACCGCATCGGCGCCTGCGCGCTCTGCAGCACGCACCGAACGCACCGACGCGCGCGTATCGTTACTTCCGGCGTTAGCGATCACGGTGGTACGATCGCCGACGGCTTCTTTCACCGTGGAGACCAACGCATCGCGCTCCGCCTCGTCAAGCGTCTGCCCTTCGCCGGTCGAGCCGGCGATTACCAAACCGTCGTTACCGCGCTCCACCAGCCACGCGGCCAGACGCGCGGTTTCGGGGCGATTGAGTTCGCCGCGATCGTCGAAGGGCGTAATCATCGCCGTAACGATCTCGCCGAACGTCACACCGGGTCCTCGCCGTGCAAGTCGAACTGATCGTGAACGGCTTGCTCGGCGCGATTCGCGTCCTCTTGCGGAATCAACACCGAGATCGTGATGTTGGAATCGGTGCAGTGAATAATTTCTACGTTCGCGCGCGTGAGAGCCGCAACGATGCTGTGCACCACCCCCGTCGCATAGCGCATGCCGGCTCCCACGACCGAAAGTTTCGCGCAGCCTTCGCGCACGCGTACTGCCAGATTCAGGTCGCCCAGCAGGCTGCGCACGTCGCCACCGCGATCGCCTTCCACTACAAAGCATACGCCGGACTGGTTGATCGTCACCTGATCGATGGAAATATCGCCGCTTGCGACGCGGCGGAACATCTCTAGCTCTAGATCCATGCGCGCCTCGGTCGGCTCGTTGTCGCCGCGAATGGCGCGCACCCACGTCACGCGACCCGACGTCGTGACGCCGGTTACCGGACGATGGTGATCGTAACTGTCGTCTACCATCGTGCCGCGATCGGTCTGCAGCCCCTTGATGGAATACGGCGTCTGCGTGCGCCGCGCATAATCGGCGGCTTTGTGATGCATTACCTTGGCGCCGTGTTCGGCGAGTTCGCTCATCTCGTCGAGCGACGAGCGGTCGATCGTGCGCGCGCCCGGAATGCGCCGCGGATCGGCGGTCATGGCGCCGCTTACGTCGGTGTAGATGTCCACACGCGACGCGCCCAGCGCGTGTCCTACCGCGATTGCGGTTAAGTCGGTGCCGCCGCGACCCAGCGTCGTGATCACGCCGTTTTCGGTAACGCCTTGAAAACCGGCAATCACCGGCACGACGCCTTCATCGAGCAATTGCACGATCGCATGCGGCTCCACGCGCAAAATACGCGCGTCGCCGTGCACGTCGTTGGTGATGATGCCGGCCTGTGCGCCGGTGAGCGCGACGGCGCGCACGCCCACGAGCGAGAGCTCGTTGGCAACGACGGCGGCAGAAATTAACTCGCCGGCCGAGAGCAGCGTATCGGCATTGCGGTTGCCCGACACGCCATGCATGAGCGACAGCAGCGAATCGGTTGCGTATGGCTCGGGCTTGCGCCCCATCGCCGAAACCACCGCGACGGCGCGAAAGCCCGCCGAGCGCGCGTCGCGCACGCGCGCGATCAACAAATTACGCTGCTCTTCGGTAGCGACCGAGGTGCCGCCAAATTTCAGAACGGCGTTTTGAACGGTTTGCTGCGCCTCGCTCACGCGCCCACGTACCCCTTGCGTTGCAGCAGTTCGAGAATCTGTACGGCGTTGGTCGCGGCGCCCTTACGTAGTTGATCGCCGACGATCCAGAGGGCGAAGCGGCGCTTCGAATCGTCTTCGGCGCGCAGGCGCGCCACATGCACCAAGTCGGTACCCTCCACATCGCGCGGCGTCACGATGCCACGCGCGTGATACACGACGCCCGGCGCCTTTTCAAATGCGACCGCAAGTTCTTCAACGGCCGTGTCGCGTTCGGTTTCAACGAAGACCGCCTCGCTGTGAGCGGTGCGTACCGGCACGCGCACGGTCGTCGCCGACACGTGCAGGTCCGGCAGACCCAGCATCTTGCGCGTCTCGTCGCCAACCTTCTTCTCTTCGCCGCACCAACCGTCGTCGTCGAGCGATCCCACTTGCGGCACCACGTTGCGCACCAAGTGCGCGGGGAACGTCCTGGCTTCGGGTTCGTCGGATCCAGCGGCAATCGCGCGTTCGCCCGCGAGCAGTTCTTCCAAGCCCGCGCGGCCCGCGCCGCTAGCGGCCTGATACGTCGCAACGCGGACGCGGTCCAGACCCGCGACGTCGCGAATCGGCGCTAACGCCACGCATAGCACGATCGCGGTGCAGTTCGCTACGGGAAAAAGCCGGTCGTCAGGCTTCGCATCGTCGGGATTCACTTCGGGCACTACTAGCGGCACTTCGGGATCCATGCGAAACGTGGACGAGTTGTCGATCACGTACGTTCCGCGCTCGACCAAAGCGGGCGCATAGCGCTCGCTCGAATCCTCGCCGCTCGCAAAGAAGACCACATCGAAGCCGCGCAACGCGTCGTCCGACGCCACCGCAACGTCGAGCGATTCGTTGCGAAAGCGCACCGCACCGGTGCGCGCGCGTGAGGCAAACGCCGCCGGCGTTCCCACGTCGACGCCGCGTTCTTCTAATACGCGAAAGATGGTTTCACCCACGACGCCCGTCGCGCCGACTACTGCTACCTTCACTTTTCCCAACTGTTCTTAAATAATAGCATCTAAACCAACGGCCAATTCGTGCAACCCGCGCACCGCACGAAGCGCCGCAAGCATACCCGGGACAAATGAATCGCGCGAGAGCGAGTCGTGACGAATCGTCAACGTCTCGCCGTCGCCGCCGAAGAGCACTTCCTGATGCGCCACCAACCCGCGCAGCCGAACGCTATGAATCGGCACCGTCATCCCGCTCCGCGCCTCGATGCGCTCGGCCGTCACCAGCGAAGTTCCGCTTGGGGCGTCCTTTTTCTTGTCGTGGTGCAATTCGACGATCTCGGCGGTAGGGAAGAAGCGTGCCGCCGCTTCCGCAAAGCGCATCATCAACACCGCGCCGATCGCGAAATTGGGCACCAGTATGGCGCCTACGCCCATCCGATTCGATAGCTCTGCCAACGCCTCGCGTTGTGCAACGGTCCAACCGCTGCTCCCAATGACGGACGGCACCCCGCGTTCGAGCGCCAAGGTGGAGATTGCGACGGAATCCGGCTGGGTGGTCAGGTCGATCAGCACGTCGGGTCGCTCGCGGTCGATCAGGTCGCCCAGATCGTCGCCGCGCGCCAAGCCTCCGGCAAACACCATATCGTCTGCCGCTTCAACAGTCGTTTTCGCCAGCGCGCCCATTCGACCGCGCACGCCGGCCACCGCTACGCGAAGCATCGTTGACGCAGTATGCCTTGCCAGCGCCTGCCAGTCAAGCGAAAAGGTCGCTCCTCAAGGGGACGACTCCATCGCGCTTACCGAATAAATCGCTGGTGGTAGCTGGGCTACAGCTTCTCCAACGGAGCGTACTTGAGCATTAGCATCTTTTGACCGACGTTCGGGAAATCGATCGTCACTAGGCCGTCGGCTCCAGCATCAACGATATTGACGATGGCGCCTTCACCCCACTTGGGATGGCGCACGCGGTCGCCCGCGATCAGTTTCATCGTGAGGCCGGCACCGGCACTCTCGTGAATGGCAACCTCGCGCCAGCGTCCGCCGGCCGGTCGTGGGAGCGTAACGTTCTCGGTCTCGATGATATCGAGGTCGGGGATCTCCTCAAGGAAACGCGAGCGCGGATATGCATGCGTGTTGCCATAGATCGTGCGTCGTTGCGCGTACGAAAGGTACAGGCGGTCCATGGCGCGCGTGAGGCCCACGTAGGCTAGGCGACGCTCTTCTTCTAACTCGGTGGTGTCGGTCAACGCGCGGCTGTGTGGAAACACGCCCTCTTCCAAGCCGGTCAGAAAGACGTTCTTGAACTCCAGGCCTTTCGCGCCGTGCATCGTCATCAGCGTGATGTATGACGCTTCGGGGTCGAGCGCGTCCAAATCGGAAATCAACGCGACGTTGGCCAAAAAATCTTCGAGCGTCGGATTTTCCTCGGTGTTTTCGTACTCGCGCGCCACGCCCACAAGCTCTTGCAGGTTTTCCAAGCGCGTACGCGCGTCGTTCGTCTCTTCGGACTGCAACTCGCGCACGTAGCCCGACTCTTCCATCACCATCACGAGCAGATCCGAAACGCTCGTCGCCTTCGCGACGTCGCGAAAGCGCGCTATGAGATCGGCAAAGCGTTCGAGTTCGCGCAGTTTCTTCGGTACGGCGCGTTTGAGCAGTTCGTTGTCGCTCACGGCCACGCCCACGGGCACGTGGGACGCATCGGCCGCGTGCACCAATGCCGCCAGCGTCTGCTGACCGATGCCGCGGCGCGGCACGTTGATGATGCGTTTGAAAGCGATCGCATCGGATGCGTTAACGATGTAACGCAGGTAGGCGATGACATCTTTAATTTCGGTGCGCGCATAGAAGCCGACGCCGCCCACGACGCGGTACGGGATACCGTCGGAGATCAACGCTTCTTCAAAAACGCGCGACTGCGCGTTGGTGCGGTAGAGAACCAGAAAATCGCGATACGCCGCGCCTTCGCGCACGTTGGCCTTGATTTTTTCGACCACGTATCGCGCTTCATCGCGCTCGGTTGCGGCCGGAAAAACCGAGATCTGCTCGTCGTCGATGTCTTCGCGCGACGTAAAGAGCTTCTTTTTGGCGCGCGTTTGGTTGTTGGCAACCAGCGCGCTAGCCGCGGCCAAAATACGTTTGGTGCTGCGGTAATTCTCTTCAAGCTTAAAGACTTTGGCGCCAGGAAAATCGTCTTCGAAGCGCAGGATCATGCGGTAATCGCTGCCACGCCACGAGTAGATGGACTGATCGTCGTCGCCGACCACGGTGATGTTCTTGTGCTTGCCGGCGAAGAGGGCAATTAGGCGGTACTGTGCGGCGTTGACGTCTTGATATTCGTCCACGAGCACGTACTTGAAACGTTCCTGATAGCGCTTGCGCGTCGCGGCGTCGCGTTCCAGCAAGTCGATGGTACGCACGATCAGATCGTCGAAGTCCAAGCTGTTCGACTCGCCCAAACGGCGCTCGTATTCTTTGTAGACGTTGCCGGTGCGCTCGCCCAAGAACGAGGTCTGTTTCTCCAGATACTGTTCGGGCCACAGCAGCGCGGTTTTTGCTTTGCCGATCTCGTTGAGCACCGTTCCGGGGGAGAGCTGCCGCTCGTCGTAATCGAGATCGTCGAGAATCTCTTTGATCAGCGTGCGTTGGTCGGCATCGTCGATGATGACGAAGTTACGGCCGATGCCGATCCGCTCTCCATCGCGGCGCAGCACGCGCACGCACATCGAATGAAATGTGCCGACCCAAAGATCGCGCGACGCGGAGCCGATCATACGCTCCAAACGCGCCTTCATCTCGCCGGCGGCCTTGTTGGTGAAGGTAACGGCGAGGATGCGATCGGGCGCGATTGCCTTGTCGCGTAGCAGCGTTGCGATGCGGTGCGTGAGCACGCGCGTCTTGCCGCTGCCGGCCCCCGCGAAGATCAAACATGGGCCATCGGTATGCTTGACGGCCGCCGTCTGGACGTCGTTGAGGTTTTCGGTCTCCAGGATCATTTCACCGAATACTTCGCCGCCGTAGCGCGTTTTGCCTCGATTGCGGCGTTTTGCCTCAACGCGCGAGGCGCAATGACGTTTTGCGGCGAGCGGCTACCGCGCACGCGCTCGAAAGATATGCCAACGTGGATTCGGCGCCCATGTTCTCACTGGCTCCGCTTTCTTCCAAGCCGTCCGCGCAGCCGCCGCCGTGAACCAACGAGACCGAGCGTGAGTTGCGTCCATGAAACCATTCCAAACCGAGCAGCATCGCCGCGCGATGCGCCGGGTCGCCGCCCGCTTCGGCCGCCGCCGCCGCGGCATCCACCAGCGCCGCGGCCTCTAGCGGCTGCTGGGCGTAACGCGCGCGCGGGCCGCCGCGAAAGTACCAGCCGTCGTTGCCAATCGGCACGTACACGCCGTTTTCGATCGTCACGCTGGTATAGAACGAGAACGTGCGCAGTCCCGTCTCAATCCACTGCGTGCGGTGCGTCGCCATTCCCCCCAACAACAACGCTTCGCACAGGCGCGCGTTGTCATAGGTCATGAAACCCTCAAACCACTCCCATTCGTCGTCGCGGTTCGCGCGGTACAACTGCAACAAGTTGGCGGCCAGTATGTCGAGTGCGCGCACAAAGGCGTTGGTTTCGCCCTCTCCCGACGCTACGGCGTGCGAGAAACCGATTGCCGCGTAGGCCTTAGAACGAGAGTATGTCAGATCGTCGATCGTCGGCAGAAAGCGTTCGAGCATACGGCGGCAACTGGTACGCCAGCGTTCGTCGGGCGCATAGCGCATTCCGAAGCCCAACGCCCGCGCCGCGCGTCCGTTGCTGTCCTGCGTGCCGACGTCGTCGAGCCACGTCCGCTCGTACGACATGAAGTTGTGAAAGCGCCCGTCGTCGCGCTGCGCGTGCTGCAGAAAGCTCAAATACGTCGAAGCCAGGCGTTCGGCCACGGCCTCCGCAGGATCGAGCAGCTGATACTGGAGCGCAACCATAAACGCTCGCGCAACATCGTCCGTGCAGTAGCCGGTGCTGCGGTTAGGCACATTGTCGGACGCGTGTTGGATGATTCCAACGTCGTCGCTGAGCGTTAGCAGATGCTCTAGCGGCGGCAACGCTAACGGGGCGGCCCTATGCAGATGACACCATGGCGTAAGACTGCGGTGCCGCTAGCTCGGCAACGAGACGGCCGTATTCGGCGGCCACGTGCGGCCATGTCATCTGGCGACCGAAGCGGTATGCGCGCCGTTCGGTCGCGCGACGCAGCGATGGGTCGGAAAGCAGTCCGCCGACGAGCCGCGCGATGGATTCGCTATCGCGAAACGCAGCTAGGAAGCCGCGTTGATGCGCGAGCAGTTCCTGCGCGTAGAGATATGGCGTGGAGACGATCGCCTTCCCGCAGCCCATCGCGTACGCCAACGTCCCGCTCGCGATCTGCACCGGGTTGAGGTACGGTGTCAGGTAAATGTCGGTCGCTTCGAGATACGAGACAAGTTCGTCGAAATCGAGGTATTTGTCGATCAGTTGAATGTTATGTTGCAGTCCGTATTCCACGATCTTTGCCTGCAGCGATTCGCGGTACGACTCGCCTTCCTGGCGGCGCACCACGGGATGCGTCTCGCCGAGGATGAGATACAGCGCTTCGGGATGGCGTTCGACGACCGCGCGCACCGCGTCGATGGCGTACTCCAAACCTTTGCCGCGGTTGATCAATCCAAACGTGGAGATTACCATGCGTTGTCCGATGCCGAACGACGCCTTCGCGCTTTCCGTTCCGCGAAACGGAACGTCGGGTACGCCGTGATGGATGACGCGCAGTTTCGCGGGATCGACGCCGTAAATGCGTTCGAGCAGATCCCGGCCGGTTTCGGAAAGCGACACGACGGCGGACGCATGCGCACACAACTCGCTCGTGACGCGCAACATCGTTTCGTCGGGTTCGGGCAACACCGTGTGCAGCGTGATGGTGACGGGCTTTTCAACCGCACGTAGCAGATCCACCAGCCATTCGCCACGTTCGCCGCCGAAGAGTCCGTACTCGTGCTGAATGTTGAGCACATCACAAGGATGCTGGTTTACGAACGCCGCCATGTCGGTATATGCCGCGCGATCTTCGGCGAACAGTCGCGCGATGACTTGGGACGGGTAACGACGCGCTTCGCCGCCCGGTTCGTCGAGCGCGACGACATCGCTATGAGTAGAAAAGGCGCGATCGAACGAGTCCACGACATCCTTGGTAAAGGTGGCGATTCCGCATTCCCGAGGAGGGAACGAGCCCAGGAACAGTACTTGCGGAACGCCGGGGTCGTGTCGAGCGTCGATCGATAGCACGCGCTTCTCCTCCAGCGTAAAACGGTATGCAGGGAATACAAAGCCAGCCGGCGATTAGGCCGGAAAGGCGTCGGATTCGGAACACTTAGTATATACCCCAGGGTCCTTTAGAGCAAACTAGGCCCCCCTACGCGGCCGTTTACGTCGATAATTGTGCCTGCGGGAATGTCGACGTCGTGCCCGATGACGCTCCCTCGGCCGATGCTGGCGCCGTCGCCAATCGTGGTCCGGCTAGCGATGATCGCTTCATCTATAACGACGTCGGCGCCCACCCGGACGCCGTCCCAGAGGACCGATTCCCGAACGACCGCCCGCTCGCCCACTATGCAGCCATTACCCAAGACCACATTCGGCCCTAAGACGGCGCTGCTGGCCACCGTAGCGCCCGGGTCGATATGGACCGGCGGTACGATCGTGCAGCGCGCCTGTGCCGCGCTTTCGCCGCTTAGGCCCGGCTCCAGCTGCAATGGCATGCGACCGCTCAGAATGTCGCGATGCGCGGTCAGGTAATGCTCCGGACGACCGAGGTCGATCCAATAATCTTCGGTGGTGTACGCGTATAGCGCGCTGTTGCCGGCGAGAATTTTCGGAAAGGTCTCTCGCTCGATCGACACGTTGCGCCCGACGGGAATCATGTCGAGCACGCTGCGTTCCAGCAGATACGTTCCGGCATTGATTTCGTTGGTAGGCTCGGTGCCCTTCGGCGGTTTCTCCACAAACGCGCTGATGCGATTCTGCTCGTCGTTCACCACGCAACCGAACGCAGACGGGTCGGCCACGCGAATCAAATGCAATGCACCTAAGCCGCCCTTGCGCTCGTGAAACGCCATCATCGCGCGCAGATCCAAGCTGGTCAGTACGTCGCCGTTGAGCACGAAGAACGGACCGTCGATCAGATGCTCGACGTTCTTTAACGCGCCGGCCGTTCCCAACGGCACGTCTTCGATCACGTACCGAATCTTTAAGCCGAGATCCGATCCGTCGCCGAAATACTCCACGATCGCCTGCGGCATATAGCCGGCCGGCAAGATGACGTCGCGAATGCCCGCTTCGTACAGGCGCTCCATCGTGCGCGCCAAAAACGGCACGTTGACGATTGGAACCATCGGCTTCGGCGTCCCATAGGTCAGCGGCCGCAGCCGCGTCCCCTCGCCGCCCACCAACACAATTGCCTGCACCAACACCTCCAAAAACAAAGATGCGAACCCGTCAGTTCGACGCCGCTCCCTTCCGTAACTACCCAAAAACGCCGACCTTCGCATCTCCGCGATCCGGGAGCCGTTCATCGCGCCGCGGGAGCCAGGCGCTGACGTGCGTTGGACGCAGTATGCGCCGGAACCGCTTGCAAGGGTCCGGTCCCGTCTTGTAGTATATGCGCCGAGCGCCTTCGCGGCGCACGATCCCGGATAGTTCAGCTGGAAGAACGCGGGCCTCTGAAGCCTGATGTCGGTGGTTCGAGTCCATCTCCGGGAGCCACGGCCCTATCGTCTAGGGCCCTATCGTCTAGAGGCCTAGGACGCCGCCCTCTCACGGCGGTAACACCGGTTCGAATCCGGTTGGGGCTACCATTATAACGCGGGTGTTCACAACTTCTTCTCGACGCGTTCCTCATATCGGCGCCCTTCATCGGTAGGATTCCCGATGAAGGGCGCAGCCGTTTTTTCTGGCTGCGAGAGTAAGCAAACGCAGCATGGGCAGTATCGGTCGCAAGCAGTTCATCGCAGCAGTCGGCGTCGGAGGCGCAGTCGCCGCGCTGGCCGGATGCAATACGCCATCGGCCACCGCAACGGCGGCAGACACGGCGCCATCCACTGCAGGCGTCGGTTCGGATGCGCGATCGGTCATCGCCGCTCGACAGCTCAGCCCAGCCGACGTCATCGCGGCGCTTAAGACGTACGTCCCATCGGGAAAGATGGACGACTACTACATGTTCGCCTCCGGCGGACACAGTGGGCAGGTCCTCGTCATCGGCGTCCCATCGATGCGCATGCTCAAAACGATTCCCGTCTTCACCCCGGATCCATATGACGGCTGGGGCTTTTCCGCTCCCTCGAAGGCCGTGCTCGCCGGAGCCGGCGTCGACGGCAAGACGATCACACACGGCGACACGCACCATCCGGCGTTGAGCGAAACAAACGCCGACTACGATGGCGAGTATTTGTTCATCAACGAAAAAGTGAACGCTCGCATCGCCGTCATCAGTCTCAAGGATTTTGAGTGCAAGCAGATCGTCAAAAACCCGTTCATCATTTCGGATCACGGAACGTGCGTGACGCCCAACACCGAATACGTTGTGGAAACATCGCAGTACGCCACGCCACCCGGATGGACGTACGCGCCGCTCTCGGAGTATAAAACCGCCTATCGCGGCGCGGCGACGTACTGGAAGTTCGATCGCAAACATGGCAAGATCGTGCCGTCCCAGTCCTTCACGATCGAACTCCCGCCCTATTCGCAAGATCTTACCGACGCCGGCAAACTCGTCAGCGACGGCTGGACGTTCACGAACTCGTTCAATACCGAGCTGGCCACGCCCGCGGACTTCAAAGGCGGCTCGCCGCTTGAAGTTAGCGCCTCACAGAACGACATGGATTTCATGCACCTGATCAACTGGCGCAAGGCCGAGGCGTACGCGAAGAGCGGTAGCGTGGCGCTGCGCGATGGGATGCCGTACATCACGATCGAGCAAGCCGTAGCGCAGGACCTCCTGTTTTTGCTGCCAGAGCCAAAGAGCCCGCACGGCGTCGACGTGACCCCCGACGGCAAATATCTCGTCGTCGCCGGAAAACTCGATCCGCACGCAACCGCGTACTCGTTCGAGAAGATCCAATCTGCCATCGCCGCCGGCGGACTAAAGAAAGATCGCTACGGCATCCCGATCATCCCCTTTGAAAAGGCGATGGTCGCGCAGATTAAGGTCGGTTTGGGGCCGCTTCACACGCAGTTCGATAATCGTGGCTGCGCGTACACCAGTCTCTTTCTCGACTCGGCAATCGCGCGCTGGAAGATCGGCGACGCTAACGGCAACGGCTGGGAACTGATCGAAACGATTCCCGTGCAATACAACATCGGACACCTCGGCGCGCCACACGGCGACACGGTCAATCCGCGCGGCGGCTACGTCATGGCCTTCAACAAATGGTCGCTCGACCGATTCGTTCCCGTGGGACCATTCTACCCGCGCAACTTCCAGCTCATCGACACGACGGGAGACAAGATGCAGCTGCTCTACGACATGCCGATTGGAAATGCGGAGCCGCACTACAGCCAAGTCATCGACGCGAAGCTCATCAAGCCTTGGTCGGTCTATCCGGCAGTCGGTTTTGAGCCCACGGCAATGGCCGTGGATCCACAATCGCCCAAGACGCTCTTGCCGGCCGACAACACCGTGCGCGACGACGGCGAAACGGTCGAAGTAAAAATGAGTGTCGTGCGTAGCCACTTCCAGCCCGACGTCGTTCAGGTAAAGGCGGGAAGGCGCGTCGTGTGGCGCATTACCAACATCGAGCGCGCCAAAAACGCCATGCACGGCTTCGCTCTGCCGGCGTTCAATATTAGCGTCAGCTCCGAGCCCGGCTCCGAGCAGATCGTAGAGTTCGTAGCGGACAAACCCGGCGTGTATCCTTTCTACTGCACGGATTTCTGCTCCGCGCTGCACATCGAACTCATGGGATACTTCCTGGTGTCATGACGAAATATTGTACCCCACGCACACTGTTCATCGCCATCTGTGCCTGCGCGCTGCTTGCCATCGCGTTGCCGTGGTGGCAGATGACGATGCACGCACCGCAATATCCCGATGGACTGCATGTGACCGTCGGACTCTTCGGCGTGAACGGCGACGTCGCAGAGATCGACGACCTCAATCACTACATCGGCTTCCGGCCGCTAGAGAACGTCGCGCTGGTAGAACGGCACATCGCTTGGCTGGCGATTCCCGCCGCACTGCTTCCTCTATTGGGATTGTTGTTCCGACGCAATCGCTTCGCGTGGCTCACGGCCGTTCCAACGGCCACGATCGCGCCGTTCTTCGCTGCCGACCTCTCGACATGGATGTGGTATGCAGGTCACCATCTCGACCCGCATGCCGCGCTCTCCAACAGTATCGCTCCGTGGACTCCGCACGTACTAGGTCCCGGCGGCGTCGGGCAGTTTCACACCTTCGCGATGTTTTTTCCGGGATTTGGCCTCGCCGCCGCGGCGACCGTGCTGACGGTGATTCTCGCCGTGCGCTCGTTGCGCTCGTGATAGCGGACATTCCACCAACCATAACGGTTTGCGCGACTTGTTCGCATACGCATTTGAGCGCTGCGTTGCGCGACGCCGTGCCCGGCGAAACGATCGTCATCACCGACGAGCAGCGCGGCAATTTCGTCGTGCGCCTGCCCGTCACGATCGTCGGCAAGCCGGGCGGCGTTCTCAATGGCAACGAAACCGGCACGGTACTCCGTATCTTGGCGCC